>Ga0265292_1000352_pt1 | contig 71879 bp, 69 predicted proteins | sample Munlanlewell296A_FD_189080 | JGI IMG/M metagenome (GOLD analysis project Ga0265292, IMG submission 189080) | Leachate microbial communities from a municipal landfill in Southern Ontario, Canada - Leachate well 296A | ecosystem: Engineered > Solid waste > Landfill > Unclassified | place: Canada...
ATTTTAATTGTATGTCGGTACTTTTGCTATAATAATTTCATCCCTAACGGGATTTGGGATTCATAATCCCAGAGGGATGATATATTTGTAGAAAAAACGAACAAAAAACAAATAAAATCCCTTTAGGGATAACATATAAAACCCTTATTTTGTTCTATAAACAATACAATCATTCTAATTTCTAGTGAAAAATCTATTTGTTAAGTTGACGCCTATGCGATGGAATCGGGAGAAGAATCTAAAAACTTCTTTTGCTCGATTATTAGATTCTTCACTCCACTTCGTTCCGTTCCAGAATGACACCTTGAGTAACGTGAGTTAATCAGTAAAATTTTCGACCCTATCGAAACTAAAAATAGCAACAGCGTAATATTTTTTTATGAAAACCTCGAAGGTCTTTCATTGTGGCTACCGACAGGCAGGCTTCGAGGTTACTTACTAACAGAGAAATTTTTGTAAAGACTCGCCGTCAGCCTCGGCGAGACCGAGTCTCGACGGGCGGCGAGTCTTTACAGTTGTCGCCTTTTTATGTAGGGATCGTATACATTCCGACCCTTTTTTGTTTATAGAAAATTAACGAGCCATTCCTTTCTTTAATTCAAACAACAGATTGAATTTTTCTTCTGCCCCGTCATGCTGTAACTCGATCATTTAAAATTGCTAAGTGAACCGATACTTCTTTAGCTCACATGCTTTCCGGAAGTGAAACAGCAAAGCTGAGCAGCTTCTTATTCTAATTACATCTTAACCAAAATTGTTCTAATAATCGAGCTGAGTTATTGCACTATAGTTTTCATTCAAGTTCATTCATGATTAATCTTATCAATTCTTTTGAAGAAGTTTCAACTTTACTGCTTAGTCCGCACCCTTGTCTAAAATCATCTCCCTCAATCCCAAAAATAATTAAGCGGGGCGGCAGTTGTTTTAATTTTCTCGCTAATTCGATTGACTCGGCAAGACTAAAAGTATGCGATGAGAATTTGAAAAACTGTGCCGGTAATACTTCTTCCGAAATGTTGAATCTATATATTTTACCGGCTTCACCTCCGGAGTGAACGGCATCAATGACGATAACGAATTTATAATCTTCCCATAGTTGTAAAAGTTTCCCGCCATCACCGGAGGAATCAATCACATCAATCGAATCCAATGCAAGTTTTTTTAATTCTCTAGCGATTAAAATTCCAACCCCGTCATCTCTTCTGAATTCGTTTCCGATCCCGATGATTATGGTATCTCTATGATTTTTCATTTACTGAGCTTCAACTAAGATGTATAGTTATTAACATGCAGTTCAAAATAGTTCTACACTTACATTAAGGGTAGTTCCAAAAACTATCTTTTGTAAAAATTTAACGCAGAGAACGCAAAGAATACGCAAAGTCCGCAGAGAATATTGAAGTTTTTAGAACCACCCTTAAATAATTTTAGATAAATTGGAAAAAAGAAGCGCGGATATTACTCTCTAACAACTTCAAGTTTTAGAAAATGCGTAGCGCAGGAAATACATGGATCGTAATTTCTAATTGCCTGTTCGCACTTCCAGGTCAATTCGTTTTTCGGCAGATGAATATTCTTTCGGACTAAAGCAAACAGATCGTCTTCAATTTGTTTTTGGTTTTGAGAAGTCGGCGGAACAATTTTGGCATCCTGAATAATTCCTTTCGAATCAATTTTATATTTATGAAAAAGAATTCCTCTCGGAGCTTCAGTGCATCCGCAACCGGTTCCTTCACGCGGTTCAACTTCAACATAGGATTTTTCCGGCATCTCAAATTGTTCAATTATTCTTATTGCCTCTTCGCATGCGTATAAGGTTTCTATCGAACGAACGATAATGCTTTTAAAAGGATTTTTGCACGATGGAAATATTCCGGCTTCCTTAGATAATTCTTTCGCAGTATTAGTCAACTTATCAAAGTTCAAATTGAATCGAGCTAAAGGACCGACAAAGTAAACTGAATCCTGATGTTTAACCGAGTGCAATGCATTTGAATGCCGCACATGTTCCTCAACGAAATGATTTTCGTATTCATCAATTGATATGTTTAATCCTTTATTTGAAATTAATCTACCTTCGTTAAAAGGATATTCATCCGGATGCTGAAGAGCAACGAATTCGTAATCCTGTTCGAAATCCGGGAATGGAAGAGAAGCTGCCCACTTCACAGTTTCTATTGCGGCATCGCGCGCCCATTTTAGTTTTTCTGCAAGAAGAAGAAATTGAGATTTAGTAGGAATTTTATAGAACCCTCCGACACGTACATTGATAGGATGAATTTCTCTTCCGCCTAATAAACTTACAATGTTGTTTCCGGTCTTTTTTAATTCAAGTGCTTTTTTAACAACATCGGGATGATCGCCCGCTATTTGAATTACATCTTCATAACCAAGAAAATCCGGAGCGTGAAGCATATAAATGTGAAGAACATGGCTTTCTATCCATTCACCGCAATAGAGCAAACGCCGCAGTTCTCTTAGCTGACCTTCAAGTTTAACACCGCAAATGTTCTCCATCGCGTGAATCGAACTCATTTGATAAGCAACAGGACAGATTCCACATATTCTTGCAGTAATGTCGGGTGCTTCTGTGAAGTGACGTCCGCGAAGAAATGCTTCAAAAAATCTCGGAGGTTCGAAAATCTTAAACTTAACATCTGTAACTTTATTATTTTTGATATTAACGTAGAGCGAACCTTCACCTTCAACCCGCGCAAGATAATCCACTTTAATAGTTCTATTTTTCATAAGCTTCGCTAACCTTTCGAAAGGGATCTGCATAAGCATTTATTCCGCGGAAACTTCTCATTATTTCGTCATGTTCCATACCGAGAGATGTGAACCATTCGGCGAGCGAGCCGGGATTTGGCGTTTCTTTTGGTCCATAGCAGCCGAAACATCCCCGGTTGTACGATGGACATAAAGCACCGCAGCCGGTGTGAGTTACCGGTCCTAAACAAGGTGTGTTTTTCGCAACCATCACACACGTTATTCCATTTCGCTTACAATCCATACAAACACTGTGAGGAAGCACGTTAGGTTTTCTGCTGTTGAGAAATGCATTAATTACTTCTATCAACTGATACTTGTTCACCGGACATCCGCGTAATTCAAAATCTACGCGCACGTGATTTGAAATTGGGGTTGATGTGTTTAATGTTTCGATGAATTGAGGACTTGCATAAACAATACTTGTAAATTCTTTAGTATCCTTAAAATTTTTTAATGCTTGAATTCCGCCCGAGGTTGCACACGCCCCGATGGTTACTAAGAACTTTGAAGAGCGGCGAACTTTATGAATTCTTTCGGCATCATGAGGCGTGGTAATCGAACCCTCTACAAGCGACAAATCGTACGGTCCTTTAGCAACAGCTCGCGATGCTTCCGGGAAATTGGCAATATCAATCGCTCCGACAATCGAGAGTAATTCGTCTTCGCAGTCTAATAGACTTAATTGACAGCCATCGCACGAGGCAAATTTCCAAACAGCAAGTTTAGGTTTTCTTTTTTTAACCACTTTATAATTCTCTCTTTCCAAATAATTTTTTTATTTGTTCATAATTGAAAACCGGACCGTCTTTACAAATAAATTTTGTTCCATACTGACAGTGCCCGCAGAATCCTACAGCGCACTTCATATTGCGTTCCATCGAGACAAAAATGTTTTCTGATTTAACGCCTCGTTTCGTAAGCTCTGAAATTGTGTAGCGCATCATGATTTCCGGTCCGCAAATCATGGCAGTTGTATTGAAAGGATCGAAAGGTGAGCGTTGAATCAATGTTGTTACAACTCCAACATTTCCCTTCCAAACCGGTGTAGCATGATCGACTGTGACATAAATATCTATGTCTAACCTCGATCTTAGTTTTTCAAGTTCGCGTCTAAAAAGTATATCAGCAGGAGTACGTGTTCCATAAAGAAGAATAATTTTACCGAACTGCTGACGCATCGATAAAATTTTGTATATCGTTGGTCTTAGCGGGGCAAGTCCTATTCCACCCGCAATTATGACAACATCGTTGCCAATTGATTCTTTAACGGGCCAATGCGAACCGAATGGACCCCGAACACCAATCCAATCACCTTTTTTCAACTTTGACATTTGTTTTGTTACAGTACCGACCGCTCGTAATGTGTGTGTTAGAGTTTCTGTTTTCGAAGGATCCCCGCTGATGGAAATCGGCACTTCGCCTACGCCGAACAAATAAAGCATATTGAACTGTCCGGCATTGAAAATGAATTGACCAAGATGATCGGGCGGTTTTAATTCAAGTGTAAAAGTATCGTGAGTTTCTTTTATTACTCTTTGAATCCGGTATGACTGAGGAATCATCGCATCCATAGTTGAATTCTTTTCACCTGCTTTATTTAGTAGAACGTAAATTATAAATATCTAAGAGTTGTAATCTCATTGCGTACAGTCTTTGTTCGAATAAATTAGCAAGCCTTTTCATTAATTCATATCCAAGTTTAGGGTCATGCTCGCATTTTCCTCTTAAACATTTTCCGTCTAGAGCTATGGCACGTGTAAACTCAACTGCTCTTGCATCGAAACGCCATTCGTAAGGCGGAATTAACCAAGACCATCCTAAAACGTCTCCTTCGCCAAGAGTTTGAATTGTAATTGGACCGTATTCAGGAGTGTAAATTTCTAATGCTACTTTGCCGGAACGAATTATATAAAATTCACTTGCTTCTTCATCTTCCTTAAAGAGAAATTTTTCGGGTTCGAAGATGACATTTTTTGCACATCCGACAATTAATTGTATATGTTCGGTAGCCAAATCTTTTACAAAGGAGTGTTCTTGTAAAATCCTCTCAAGCGATTCCATTACTTTTCTCCTCTTTTGAAATAGTTTGTAAATTATCTGATTCCCGTATTACACGGGCTTCTTCAGTAATATCAATACCAACCGGGCACCAGGTTATGCAGCGACCGCATCCCACACATCCGGATGTTCCAAACTGATCATACCACGTTGAGAGCTTGTGTGTCATCCATTGGCGGTAACGTGATTTAACCGAATTGCGAATACTCCCTCCATGAATATAAGAAAAATCGAGCGTGAAGCAGGAATCCCATTTTTGCCAACGTTCAGCAATGTTTCCGCTTAAATCCGTTACGTCTTCGACCGTCGTGCAAAAACATGTCGGGCAAACCATTGTACAATTAGCACAAGATAAACACCGGCTTGCAACCTTATCCCATTGAGTGTGATCAAAACTATTAAATAGAAGTTCTTTAATATTATTAGTATCGAGCGATCTTCCCATACTGGCAGAAGTTTTTTTAATTAATTCTTCGCCCGTATTAATTTCATTCTGGCTTGCCGTCCTTTGAGGAATATCTTCCATAAGAATTTTGCCCGATTCACTTCCGGTTTCAACCAGGAAGTAATGTTCATCGTGGGTGATCACTTCGGTTAAAGCTAAATCAAAAGCTTCTTTTACTTTTGGACCGGTATTCATGGAAACGCAGAAACAAGTCCCACCGCTTGTAGTGCAATTCACGGCTATTATTAGATTATCTTTACGGCGTTTTTGATATGAAGAATTTACAACTTCACCACCGGTAAAAACTTTATCTTGGATCAGAATGGCATTAAGTTCACATGAGCGGACACCGATAAATGCATATTTCGTATTCTCTGCTTGTTCTGGAATGGTCGCTATTTTTTTATCTAGACGTTTTGCCTGCCAAAGTTTTTGCAGAGGAGGATATAAAAATCGTTTCCAGGATTGAGGACCAACAACATATCCGAAAAGAGCATTATCGTTTCTTTTCACTAACCGGTACTTACCGCCGTCTTGTTCATCGGTCCACCCAATTGGTAAATCGTTAGTAGAATTTAACTCGTCATAAACAACTGCATCATCGCTGATCGTTGGTCCGATAAGTTTGTAACCGGAAGTTTTTATTTTTTCGAAAAGTTTATCGAGTGATGAACGATCTATTATTTTCATAAGCTCACTAAGTAACTAACGTAGATTATTTTTATCGCTGTAGATGTTAGTTTCGGTTTTTTACAAAAAGAAATTTTGATAATTAGAAATCATATCATTCCTTTCCAGTTTGCTAAATTCATTAAGTACCTTATTCAAATAAATTCTATCCAATTTGTCTTTATGAATTTTTGCAATCTCTTCCAAATCAGCCATGTCTCTATGTCTAGCGGCAAAAAGCTTGTAAACAATTAAGTCTTCGATAGTACAAAAGGGAAGATTGAGAGAACCAAATTTTTTTCTTTCACTTCTTTCAATTACTTGCTTATCAAATCCGGTAAGTCCTGCAGAAAAATCAATTCGCATTTCTGTTTTTTCATCTATAACAGGCAAGACAAAATATTTCTGAAAAAAAGGAATTGGATCGGAAAAAATTGGTTTGAATTTACTAATAATTTGTTTACTGACACTCTCCATGTTCTCTAGGTCTATTAAGAGAGTAATATCAATGTCGTTGGTGGTTCTCTGGATTTTATGGAAGATTAAAGCGAGTCCTCCGATTATGGCATATTTAATTTTATTGGGAATACAGAAATCGTCAATATCTTTTAAGGTCTTCTCAAAAGGATTCATTTTGAAAAAAGTTGTACTAGTTTTTTTCTAATCTCTGCTTTTTCTAATACTTCTTGTTTGATTGATTCAAGATTGATTTTGTTTTTCGAAATAATTTTGTGAATAGAACCCATAAACTCTAAGAATCTCTCATCCGATACTTCACTTTGTAGTGTAGATATTCTTTCAAATCCTTTTGATCTAGCTTTATATATTTCTTTATCAGTCATTTTTATTGACCATAACCTTTTTTATATTCTCTTGAAGCAAGATAAAATATTTTCACATCAACTCAAATTCAACATTTTTGGAAATCACCTCATTCTTTCATAATTTTCCGCACAAAATTTTGAAAAAAAGGATTAAAAATGGCTCATAATGAAGGGGTAATAGCCCAGGTCATCGGTCCCGTAGTGGATATTGATTTTCAAGACGGATACTTACCGGAAATCTACAATGCTATCAAAATTCCAAGAAAAAGCTTGGAAGGAATAGATGAAGAATTAACAGTTGAAGCGCAGCAGCATCTTGGCGAAAACAGAGTCCGAACAGTTGCAATGGACACTACAGATGGTCTGGTTCGCGGTATGAAAGCAATTGATACAGGCGGTCCAATAACAGTTCCTGTTGGTGCTGAAACATTAGGAAGATTAATTAATGTAATCGGTGATGGAATTGACGGACTAGGAGAAATTAAATCTAAAAAGAGATATGCAATTCACCGTCACTCACCAAAGTTTGAAAATCTTTCTACACGGCAGGAAATGTTTGAGACAGGAATTAAAGTTATTGATCTTCTTGAACCATATTCTAAAGGCGGAAAGACAGGATTATTCGGCGGAGCCGGTGTTGGTAAGACAGTTATCATTCAAGAATTAATTCACAACATTGCAAAACAGCACGGCGGTTATTCTGTATTTGCCGGTGTTGGTGAAAGAACAAGAGAAGGAAATGATCTCTGGCTTGAAATGAAAGAGAGCGGAGTTCTAAACAAAACGGCACTTGTGTTTGGACAAATGAACGAACCACCGGGAGCGCGTTTGAGAATTGGATTAGCAGGATTAGCTATAGCAGAATATTTCCGTGATGAAGAAGAACGAGACGTTCTTTTATTTATTGATAACATTTTCCGTTTTACTCAAGCCGGATCAGAAGTATCAGCATTGCTTGGACGAATGCCGTCTGCAGTAGGATATCAACCAAATCTTGCATCGGAAATGGGCGAGCTTCAAGAAAGAATTACATCAACTGATAAAGGATCTATCACATCTGTTCAAGCTATTTATGTTCCGGCAGATGATTTAACAGATCCTGCACCGGCAACTGTATTCTCTCACTTGGATGCTACAACAGTATTATCCCGTCAAATTTCTGAGCTTGGTATTTATCCTGCAGTTGATCCTCTCGATTCCACATCAAGAATTGTTCAACCTGATATTATCGGACAAGAACATTACAATGTTGCAAAACAAGTTAAAGAAGTTCTTCAAGCGTACAAAGATCTACAAGACATTATAAACATTCTCGGTATGGATGAGCTTTCCGAAGAAGATAAAGTTACAGTACGACGTGCAAGAAGAATTCAAAGATTCTTAAGTCAACCGTTCTTTGTTGCAGAACAATTCACCGGTTTCCCCGGTAAATATGTTAAGATCGAAGACACAATAAGAAGTTTCAAAGAAATTCTTGAAGGTAAACATGATAATTTACCTGAGCAGGCTTTTATGTATGTCGGTACAATAGAAGAAGCAGTTGAAAAAGCTAAGAGTATGCAATAAGCCTAAGGCTCATAAATAAGCGGAGATTTATAATTTATTATGAAAGAAATTTTTGTTGAAATAATTACTCCTTCAAAAAGCGCATATAAAGGACAAATAAAATCTATCACTGTGCCGGGAACACTCGGAAATTTTCAAGTGTTATTCAATCATTCCCCAATGTTAAGCACGTTTGAAATTGGGAAGATTAAGTTATCTGACTTTAATGATAAAGAGATTGAATATGCAACAAGCGGCGGGACAGTAGAAGTAAATGATAATAAAATTTTAATTCTGGCAGATAGCGCTGAGACTTCAGATGAGATTGATATTGAACGTGCAAAAAAATCTTTTGAACGGGCAAAGGAAAGATTGGCAAGCAGAAACAAAGGTGATATTGATATTATGCGTGCGGAACTTTCGCTTCAACGAGCAATTAATAGGATGAAAATGGTTGGAGCTTCTCAGTAAGCAACCTTCGAGGTTATAATACCACCAACGATGTGTCAACCTCGAAGGTTGTGTTTTTCAGAATTTGCGTTGTGCAACACGCTCATATGCCCGGGTTTTTTTATTATTATTCGTCATTTAGCTGAAGCAAATCTCTTTGCAACTTCATCCCAGTTAACAACATTCCACCAAGCATTTAAGTAATCCGGTCTTCTGTTTTGGTAATGTAAATAATATGCATGTTCCCAAACATCAATACCAAGAACCGGGTAACCTTTAACATCAGCTACATCCATCAAAGGATTATCTTGATTTGGTGTTGATGATACAACCAATTTACCATCTGATAAAACCAACCATGCCCAGCCGGAACCGAATCGAGTTGCACCGGCGCTGTTTACAAGTTCTTTGAATTTATCGAACGAACCAAATGTACCGTTGATTGCATCTGCAAGAGCACCGAATGGTTGACCGCCTTTATTTGGTCCCATAATATTCCAAAATATTGCATGGTTGTAATGACCGCCGCCGTTGTTTCTTACTGCTGCAGGTAATTTTGAAATCATCTTAAACATTTCTTCCAAAGATTTTCCAGCTAATTCGGTATTGGTTTCAAGAGCTTTGTTCAAATTATTAACATAAGCACCATGATGTTTATCGTGATGTATTTCCATTGTGCGCGCATCAATGTGCGGTTCCAATGCATCGAACGCATATGGAAGCGGCGCCAATTCGAATTTACTCATTGTTATACTCCTATCTATTTTTTGATTTAATTTATTTGTTATTGCTTCAACTTTTATAACTCCGCCTGCAACAGTTAACAATCCAAGCGATGTCAAAAATTTTTTTCTATCCATTTTAGACACCGAACGATTCACCGCAGCCGCAAGTCTTTGTAGCATTTGGATTATTAAATACAAATCCTTTGCCGTTCAAACCATCGCTGAAATCCAGAATTGTTCCGCTTAGATAAAAGAAACTTTTTCCATCAACAACAAGTTTAATTCCTTCTTTTTCAATAATTGTATCACCGTCTTTTACATCACCGTCGAACCCAAGCTGGTAGGTCATACCGGAACAACCGCCGCCTTTTACACCGATACGGAGTGCATAATCGGAAGGGATACTATTTTCTACTTTTATTTGTTTTACTTGTTTAATTGCTTTTTCTGTAATGTCAATTTCAGTTTGGACATTAACTTGTTCTGTCACTTTGAAGCTCCTTTCAATTAGGATTTACTTTTTGTTTGTCTATTTGTACAACATTATTCCCCAAAGAAAAATTCACTTTCCAGGCATTATTAGACATTTTTGTTAATTCGCCGGTATCTTCAAGCTTATTAATAAAATCATAAGCTACCTTTTCGGCTTGTGAGTATTTGATCGGAATATCTTTCTTCTCGAAATAACTTTTAATTGCATATTGAATATCGCGAAAGAATATGTTGGAGTTTAGATATAATCGGTATTTTACCTTCATAAAATTGAAGAAAATTGTTTTGTTTGATATAAGATCGTTTAGTAGATCCATAATTAATCCTAATATTATTTTCGATTGATGTTATCTGAATGTGTAAAAAGTGAGCTTAATATAGCTACACAAAGTTATGAAATACCAACCATTTTTTTGTTTTTTGTTGAAGAAATCATAGATTTGTACCCGAGATTAACAATCGTTAATCATTCATTTAGGTCAAACGACCGCTATTATGTCTTTCTGAACTCAGAGATATTCTTTCTTTGATTCAAAACAAATTTGGATTATTTTCTGTTGTTAATGGAATTTTATTAACAAGTTTTTACAACTAAATTCCAGCGGAAAGATAAGCTTTAGATTTCGAAATAATGAGGGTTTAATGCTATTATTTGAGAAAATTAAATCATTTTATCATAACAAGACTTACATTTCTACCAATCCTTATCTATGAAAATCTATTAATTAACTTATTCATTAATGATAAATCACTACTGAATTATATGGGAGGTCTATGAAAAGAATCAAAGAACTTCTCCGTTCTAGAACCACCAAACGGTATTATCTACTCTTTATGATGATTGCATTTGCAGCCGGATTTGTTTGGATGCCTGGTGCCTCATCGCAAGAACCGACAGCACTAATCGAAGGGGCAAAGAAATTCATTCCATTTTCGCTTTTCTCCGATCCAAAATACACTCCACTTGAAATTGGAGCGTTATTAACTGTACTAGGCATTGCTGTTGCCGGTCTCCTGTACGCTCTTCTCTTAGCGAAACAAGTTTCTGCTGCCGATAGTGGTACTAAGAAGATGCAAGAAATTGCAGCAGCAATTCGTGAAGGTGCAAATGCTTATTTATCCGCACAGTTCAAGAAAATAGGTCCACTAATTATTATCATAACAATTCTTCTCTTCCTTACTTATCAAGGAAGTGAAAGTGCATACCAATGGGGTCGTTCCGGTGCTTTTTTAATCGGTTCGATCTTTAGCTGGTTAGTTGGATTTGTTGGAATGCGTTTAGCAACAGTCGGGAATCTAAAGGTTGCTACAGCCGCAAAAAGAAGTTACGGTGAAGCAATGCAGCTCGGTTATAGAACAGGTACTGTTACCGGTATGTTAACCGATGGTCTAGGATTGCTTGGCGGTACATTAATCTTTTTACTATTTGGTGATCTTGCATACGAAGCATTATTAGGTTTCGGATTCGGCGGAACATTAATAGCATTGTTCATGCGCGTCGGCGGCGGAATATATACAAAAGCTGCTGACGTAGGTGCAGATTTAGTTGGTAAAATTGAAAAAGATATTCCTGAAGATGATCCACGTAACGCTGCTACAATTGCCGATAACGTTGGTGATAACGTTGGTGATTGCGCCGGTATGGCATCTGATATTTTTGAAAGTTATGAAGTAACTATTGTCGCTGCGATGATTCTCGGTATATCAACTTTCGGACACAAGGGAGTTATCTTCCCATTATTAGTTCGAGGTATTGGTGTACTCGGATCTATCATTTCTACATACACAGTTAAAGCCGGTGCAAATGATACTTCGGATACTGCTCTTAAAAGTGTTCACCGCGGTTTCTGGATTGGATCCGTTATAAGTGTAGTTGGATTCTTCGTTATCGGTTTTAGTTATTTACACTTTACTCCGGAATATTTTGGTTTAGATAAATTAGCAGAGCTTAAAAATCTTGGTTATTGGGCGGTAGATCCAAACAACTTGCCGTGGTTTGCTAACTTTGGAATTCAAGGACTTGATTTACGCCCTGCCATTACAGCTTTAATTGGTGTATTCTTGGCTGTTGGGTTGAATAAAGTTACAAGTTATTATACACATACAAGTCACGCCCCGGTAAAAAGTCTTACAAAAGCTTGTACAACCGGACATGCAACAAACATCATTCAAGGATTCGCAGTTGGTTATGAAAGCACAGTTGCAATGATTCTTGTTATCGCACTTGCAATTTTCTTATCAGTTCTTACATATGCAGGCACACCACCACTCTTTATTGCTTACGGTGTTGCAATGACGGGTATTGGTATGTTAACCCTAACCGGCAATACTATTTCTATGGATGTATTTGGACCGGTAGCAGATAATGCCAATGGCATTGGTGAAATGGGTTACGATAAGGAAGAGATGGAAAAAGAAAAACCGGGCAGTTACAAACATGCTCGTCAAATTCTTGCCGATCTTGATGCGGTTGGAAACACAACAAAAGCAGAAACAAAAGGCATTGCAATCGGATCTGCAGTTATTGCCGCCGTATCATTGTTCTCAAGCTTCATTGCAATTATTGCAGTGGGCAGCGAAGATAAAATTAACCTTCTTACAGTACCTCAGTATTTATTAGAAGCAGGGAAACTTACTGTTGCTAATCCGGTAGTATTTATTGGATTTTTAATAGGCGGCGCTGTTCCATTCTTATTCAGCAGTATGCTAATTAGAGCAGTCGGTCGTGCAGCATTTTATATTGTTCATGAATGCCGTATTCAATTCCGCGATAAAGAAATTTGGGCAGGTACAAAGAAACCTGATTACGGTCGTGTTGTAAATATTTGTACAGTTACTGCTCAGAAAGAATTAGTTGGTCCCGGTCTTCTCGCAATTATGGCTCCGATGCTTGTTGGATTCTTATTAGGTCCATATGCACTTGGCGGATTCTTGGCAGGTATGATCTTAGTCGGTCAGTTGCTGGCAGTATTTATGGCTAATGCCGGCGGCGCTTGGGATAATGCTAAGAAGATGATTGAAGATGGTCTCTACGGCGGCAAAGGTTCAGAAGCTCATAAAGCAGCTATTACCGGTGATACTGTTGGCGATCCTCTTAAAGACACTGCCGGACCGGCAATCAATCCTTTGATAAAAGTTATGAATATGGTAAGCTTACTTACTTTAGGAATGGTTCTTAATTATGGTGTTATATCGCCAAAATCCGGTTCAATGGTAGTTGGAATTATTGCAGCGGTCATTTGTTCAGTTGCAATTGCTTGGGCTGTTTGGCAAAGCAAACGTGAAAGTGGTGATTTTGAAGTAGCAGAATAAAAAAGTTTCACACTTTTCCCTCTCCTTTTTTAGGAGAGGGTTGGGGTGAGGTTAAATTTAAGAAGGGAAGGAGATTAATTCTCTTTCCCTTTTTTTATAATTAAAATTATTTATCCGTAGTAATTATTTTTTTGTAATTTGATTAATGTTCTCATGAAACTCATTCTAAAAATATTAAATACTAACAGAGAAAAAATATTAGAGAAAAGAGCTGATTGATATTTTTATATACGAATAAACTCTTCCTACTTTGGAGAGGTTTTTTATTCACAGAATAGAAAAAATATTATTCTTAGAAATGCAGTATGATACTCTAAAATTAGATATTGAGGAATTCTTCTATGGTCAAACCGCAATCTTCAATAATTATTTTTCTAAGGAGAGACTTTTTGATTTCTTTACCCTTATGAAGCGGTACAACTGTAAGTTTATTCAGCTTTGAGTGGAATAAAATAACATGACTTCCTTTTAGTCTTAACTTTTTGAAACCGATCTTTTTAAAATATTTATATAACAATTCTTGGACAGACTAGTGGTTCTTGACAGCCTAAAAAAAAATCTTAAGTATCGTATGCAAGATCAAGCATTTTAAGGCAGAGCATATTCAACATTATTTTTGGCTCGCAACTGGGAACAATTTCACTAAAACGCTCATTCTCATCCAGACTCATCTTCTTAGCTTTTTCCTTGCATTCTTCTATTGTACCTGAATTCCTTACAAGCTCAATTCCTTCTTTAATGATATCATCGTTTTTTCGGAGTTCTTTAGAGCATAAAATCTCTATCAATCTTTGGCTATTTTTATTCTCTAATAATTTAATAGCTCTTGCAATTACATAAGTTAATTTACCGTTAGAAAGATCTTCTCCGCAAACTTTTGTCCATCTAGGAGAGTCGCTAAAGTTGTGGATGTCATCAATGATTTGAAAGGCGACAGCAAATGCGCGGGCATAATCAATACAAGTTTGCTTTATTTCATCATTAACTTCTGCAATCACTGCTGAAACTTCTGCCAGTCCTTTTGCACCTGCAGCAGTTTTATAATCATACATCTGTAAAATTTTTTCTTCGAGGGAGTCGTTCATCCATTTTTTTAAGTTTTCCGGTGTTAAATATTTTGACCAATATATATCAACGGTTTGACCAAAATGTGCCTGGATGTATGTCTTCATCATTATTTCATGAATGCGGAGTTTTTTTGTATCATCCAGATATTTATGGTTAAATAACTCAATTGAAGGGAGGAAGTATAAAGTGTTGCCGGCATTAAGGGATACATCAAGTCCGTACTTAAGATGAAGACATTCTTCACCTCTTCGTAAAAGGGAATTATCTTCAATGTCATCAATTATCAAAGCACCGGAATGTACTAGCTCGGCTAAGCATGCAGAAGCTTCATACTTCTCTGCAGTTACTCCAAGTGCTTCACCCATTAATATTCCGAAAATCGGTCTCCATCTTTTTCCTCTACGAGAAATAAGGTCCCAAACCGGAGTAGATAACAATTTAGTATATGCATCCGGTTCATTCTGCCAAAAAGGTTTTCCAACAAATTTTTGAATCTGTTGATTGTCAAATTCTTTCGGAAAGAATTCTTCTATTCTTTTATCTACTCTATCGGCAAGAGTCTGTAAATAATTTTGGAAATCGAATATAAACCCATAGCCAAAGAATTCAGCTCTAGCTCTTCCGTGAATTTCTTCTCCTTTAAGTTTTCCTGTAATCTTGCCGGCTCCTTCCCAAATAGCCCTGCAAATTCCGATTATTGCAATCTCTTGATCATCTGCTAAAGGTTCAAATTTCAAATCCAATCCTAATTCAGGAATTTGTATCTCACAAACTATAGGATATTTTATGTGTGTTCTCGGGCTTTCCCAGAATTTAGAATGTTTTATAGTTACTTCTTTATATAACTCTAATTTTTTATCACTTATATGTACAATTGCATTTGAAAAAATTTCATCATTATTTTTCATCTGTTTATGAACGGCAATCATAATGTCCATACCATTTTCTAAATTTATCCCGAACCAGTCCCAACCAAGAACTTTTTTATCTGTATCATTGGTAACAAACCATGATGAATCTCCCCATTGATGGTCGAACCAAGCTTTACCATAAACTTTTTCATTATTGACAGTTCCGGTTAAATGCATTCTTGGATAAGTAGCATAATTCATTTCTCCTTTTAACGATATGTTCTTCTCTTTGTTTTCAAGTAAAATTCTTGAATACTCAGGCTTCATTACAAAGGAAAAGGAATGATTAATTTCCGGTATAGAAAATTCCAGAGTAACTTCCTTTCCATTCAGCTCAAGTCTAATATCTTCCCAAAGAATTTCGAAAGGATCAGTTATTATTTTGGCAGTTTGTTGGCTTAATATAATTGGTCGAGGTGGACCATGTTTTTTAAGTTCATTATATAAAACTTTTGCTAAATCTTTATCTAACTCAGTTTCATCCAGTCTTATTATGCCTTCTAAAATTCCATTAAGAATTGTAGTATCAATCTTACTTACAGTGTGATTTATTCCGGTTTCAATATCTAAATGAGAAATTATTAATGAAAATCCATTTTGTTTTGGTTCATTGTTTATAGAAACATTAGTCCTAAAAACGGTAATCATAAATTCGTATTTCTTATCATTCGGTAAAGAATAATTACCTTGGAAGAACCACCATTCTACCGGGTAAGTCTCTTGAGGTAATTCTAACACCGTCATTTTTTCAGCAACTGTATTATTTCTCATCAAATACCTTTTTGAAACAGTTAAATTTTGCTTATTAGATTCTGAAAATATAAACAATATGTGTCAAACTTATTTTATAAATAGATACACATTAAAACAAATTATCCTATCTATATCTCGTTAATAACATTACTATAATTTCAATTTCCCCACAGGTTAAATAAATTTAACGCAGAGTCTCAATAAATAAAAATTATTGTATCTGCATTTTATATTCGGTATTTTAATTTAGTATCACAAGAAGTTACTTCAAATAACTTTATTACAAAAAATAATTTCCTTTTCTCGTATTCATTAAATATTAGGAGGTAAGTTATGAAAAAATCGTTTGCTCTTTTTACAATTGTCTTATTACTCTTAAGTGCAGTAACTTTTAACCTTCATGCTCAATTTGGGTCTAAAGGTGTTACTGAATTTGGCGGTTCTATTTCTTATTCGAGCAGTACCTCTGTCGCTAATGGTACCACAGCAAGTGAATCAACTTCACTATTTAATTTTTTACCGTATGTAAATTATTTTATTATGGACGGTTTTTCATTAGGCATAAGTCCCGGAATTAATATTATTAAGCTCGCCGGGTCTAAAGAATCAATTACAAATTTATTGTTATTTGCTGTCCCGGGCTATACGTTTTCCACTAAAGGTAATGTATTCCCATTTGTAGAGGGATGGATTGGCTATACTGCAGTTACATCGAAAGCAGATGCAACCAGCGGTATTCCTGAATTAGATATAAGTGGTATTAGTTATGGTGGAAGAGGCGGTGTTAAAGTACTTGTTGGTAAAAGCGGATTATTGAGTGTAGGAGTTTCTTATACGCTTTACACCTTAAATCCCAAAGGTGCTGATAAAAGAAATGGTTATAATAGTCTCGCTATAAGTATGGGTTTCTCTGTATTTATAGAATAAATAAATTGATCGGCATATTGAATAAATATGCCGATTTTTTTAGAAGTATTTCCATATAACGCAGCTCTTGAGTTTTTTCATACACAACTTCACTCTTAGAGTACATTTCTCAATAATTATAAAATGAGAAACTGTTACTGTGAAATAATGCAGCTATTCTTTTTTGTTTGAAATGAAAAGATTACTTCTTCTCCCGACAAGTCAGAATCCTCGTTATGACAAACAATATATTTTTTCAGATAGTACTTCCTAATAATTTATCTCAAAAAAATTCAAAAATATTTATTGTGAATTTTATTCGGTAATTTTGAAATAGACGTGATAATTATTACATATTTATAGGTAGGATAAGTTCTATGTACGAATATCAGAAGGACAATAAGTTTTTTGCTCAAGTACCGGGAATGATGGAAACTCTTTGCGAAGAGGAATTGATCGAGCTTGGAGCAAAGAATACAAAAGTTGCCTACAGAGGTGTTTATTTTAAAGCTGATTCAGCTTCATTGTATAGAATTAATTACACATCACGGATGATATCGCGAGTACTTGCACCGTTAATTACTTTCCATTGTCAAAATACAAATATACTTATCAAGACAGCAGAAAAAATTCGTTGGGAAGAAATATTTAATATAAAACAAACTTTTGCAATTTCAGCTTCAGTTGCAAAAAGTGCAATTACAAATTCGTTGTATGCTTCTCAATGTTTGAAAGATGGAATTGCAGATTATTTCCGGAAAGTAAGTGATGGACTTCGTCCTGATGTAAGCACAGTTAATCCGGATGTGCGGATTAATCTTCATATCGAAAAAGATGAAGCTGTTATTAGTTTAGATACATCGGGTGAATCGCTTCATAAAAGAGGATACAGATTATTGGCGGGAGAAGCACCAATGCAGGAAACACTTGCCGCAGCAATTATCCGCATCAGTAAATGGGATGGACAAAATCCTTTATGGGATTGTATGTGCGGATCGGGGACAATTCTTTGCGAAGCGTTAATGCATTATTGCAGAATACCCGCTCAGAAATTGAGAACAAACTTCGGATTCTTTTATATGCCCGATTTCGATAAGCAGATTTGGGAAAAAATTAAAGCTGAATCTGATCAGAAAATCCGTCCGTTACAAAAAGGATTGATCAGCGGCAGCGATAAATCCCAAAGAGTAATTGATGTAGCAAAAGATAATCTTTCGCGCCTTCCATTTTCCGATACTGTGGATGTATCATGTCACCCGTTCCAGCACGTTAAACAATTTGAAAACGGAACACTAATAACAAATCCTCCCTACGGCATCCGCATGGGAGATTTTGAGGACGTGAAAAAACTTTATACAGAGCTTGGTGATTTTATTAAACAAAAATGTAAAGGCACAACTGCGTTTATTTATACGGGCGATCCGGTACTTCGAAAATCTATTGGGTTAAAAACATCGAGAAGAGTTCCGTTAGTAAACGGAAAACTAGAAGGGGTACTGGTTCAAATTGACAGCTATGAAGGAAGTAAAAAGAAATACTATGCTGAATATAAAGCAGAGGAAAAACTATTGAAGAAAAAATCTGAAGCTGACTAAATTTCAGTTGGTAATGATAGTTCAATTATTGTTTGATCAATTTTAAGTAGCGCAGAATCGTATTCTGCGCACACAACACAGAATATGATTCTGTGTTACGGATAATTACAATCCCAAAATTACTAAACAACTTGTTGCTGCATCTACCAAAGGTGTAAAGTAAATACCAAAAACAAGAATTGTATTTGGTGTAGTTGTAGGTCGAGTTTGTAACTCGACCGGTAAACTGCATGTAAATTGTGTTAAGAAATAAAAATCATTATTTTCAAACAGAATAAAATAGAGTGAAAATGGAAACGATGGGGAAGATGATAGCGAAAGACTTGAAGTCCGAGAGGCAAAAGAATTTTATAAGAAACAGCAGTTAGAAAAGTGAGTTAATTATGAAAAAAAATGAAATAGAAAAAGCAGCGCTGCGTTTATCGTCAAGAGAACGGGCGGCTCTTTCGTATAAACTTCTCGAAAGTATTGACTCCGAAAATATTGCAGATGCGGATGAACTCTGGCAAAAAGAAGTTGATGAGAGATACAAACAATTAACAACAGGTATTGCAAAAGGCAAAGAAGCTGAACTCGTGATTAAAGAAGCTAAATCAAAATATGAATGAAAAATGGAATTAGTTTTTGAGTGGGATAGTAAGAAAGCGGAGATAAACCGTCAAAAACACAGTGTAAGTTTTGAGGAAGCGAAAACTGTTTTCTATCACCCTCTTTCAAAAATATTCGACGACGAAATTCACTCATATAAAGAAAAAAGAGAAATAATAATAGGTTATACAAGCAAAGAACGATTAATAATTGTAATTTTCACAGAGAGAAAACAAAACACTATTCGAATAATCAGCGCAAGACCGGCAACAAAAAAAGAAAGAAAAGATTATGAAGAGAATCTCAATAAAAAAGAATAATAACGGAATGAAAAACGAATATGATCTTGACTATTCGAAAGCAAAACCCAACCGTTTTGCATTTACAGTAAAAGAAAAAGTCATCCTTTACCCGATAGATGAGGACTTAGCTAAAGTGTTTCAAAACCCTTCCCAGGTTAATAATGCTCTCCGGGCAATAATCAATGCAGTACCGCAAAAAAATCCTAAAAAAAGACTTTCTAAAATGTCGTAACTCTTTCTGCATGAATATTAAGACCTTTCTTTGAGATCATAACGTTGAGTTGTTTTCCGGAGGGAAGAACTATGCTGCAATTACAATCCCAAAATCACCAAACAGTTCTTAGCCGCATCTACCAAAAGTGAAAAGTAAATTCCAAAAACAAGCAGTTGTAGTGTCGAGTTTGTAACTCGACCGGTAAGCCGGAAATACTTGTTCAGTTTAACCCGATTCCGAAAGGCAGAGGCGGCGGAAGCGGGGAAGCTCAATGACCTCACCCGTCCCTTCGGGCCACCCTCTCCTTATTAAGGAGAGGGATTGGAGTGAGGTTGAGTAATTGTTGATGCTTAAAAAGTAAATTTATTGTAAATTGAATTGTAACAATAGAAGTTACGGGGAATATGGAGGGTGCTTCGAAATTTATTTTTAGAATGTTGAACCCGCTAACCTTACGAACCTCCATTTACTAACTTCGGTGTGAATGCTGTAGAAAAATTATTTAGCGAAGAGGAAGTAAATGATTTGGTTGAGTTAACAAAAAAATTAGTAGCATAATATTTCAAAAGGATTTTTTATGAAAAATGATTTATTCATACAAGTTCCAGAGTGCAAATTACCTCCCAAAAATATCAAGATATTAATTGAAAATTTTAGGAATGACGTAGAATCCTTTGAAAGCAAAAACAATTATCCTTTTTACTTGTTGCAAGACGGAAAAAGTGAAGCCTTTTATATAGACTGTCATCTTTCCGCTAATAATATAATTGATAAATTAGATTATGAAGCTTCACTAGATCCCGAAGAGCAAGATGATATAAAAGCAAATAGAAGTCTACTACCGTTGCATAAGTTGTTTTTGAAAATGCAAGAAGATGCAAGAAAAGGCAGACAATTCAATGACATAATTGTTGAATTCATGCCTTATGGAAACAGAGCAGATAAACCATTAAAAATCTATGGTGGTCAACATAGAGCAAAATCAATTGAGGAATCTTATAAAGCCGGTCTCAATAGATACCATGGTTTTAGAGTTTTCTTTGGTTTAACAATAGCACAAAGAAATGATATTGCCCAAGTTTCCAATGCTAACATTAATGTCCCAATGGATCTTCTTGATAGAATGCAAGAGACAGTATTAGGTCCTCAATTACGAAACTGGTGCAAAGCAGTTGGTCTAATTACTAAAGAATTTGCTGAAAAGAAAAATAACGAAGGAATTATATCTGCAAGAATGGCTAGGACTTTTGTAATTAATTTCCATTTAGGTAAAGAGAATAAAGATGCATTAGGGAATCGAGCTTATTATAATCTAGCTGGTAATGAAGCCAATGAAAAGTATCTAAGATTGACTCATACTGAAAGAATTAAATTATTAGATGATTCTTCTCTAACTGAAGCTGGCAAATACTTTGCAAAACTTCATAAGAAGCAAATGGAAAGTATTAGAAAAGATTCGGAACTATCTAAGTTATCTGAATTCAAAACAAAAGCTCTTACTCCAAGTATTCTATCGGCATGGGCATTCTCATCGGGGTTGTTACAAAGAGATAAAAAGCGGCTCGAAAAGTTTTACAAACTTCAAGATAAAACCAAGAGTAAAAATCCTCTATCTGCTAAAGAAATGTCAGAGTATAAACATCTATCGGATCTTAAAACGTATCGCGGTTTAGGCACAAGATCTGACAGAAAAGAAAGAGGAAAACTTATTGAGTTGTTCCTTTTGTATTCTGAAAAACAAGAACCTACAATTACACATAACCTAATTGATGCAGCAGTCACAAATTTCCTAACCTTTTCTTTAGAAGAAGAAAGAAAGAAAAAATTATCAAGGGTCAAATGACGATGAATAAAAATATCGTTCAAGTGATAACTTCATTATTTGAAGACAGTAAATATTTCCTTTTAGAAGCTCAAAAGCATGCTGTACAAGATCCAATTACTGATAGATACATTAAGGCATCTCTATTATTGGCTTGGGCAGCCTTCGAAGGATGGATTAATAAGACATCACTTGATTTTGCAAAAAGTTTCAAGGATTTGTCCGTTAATGAAAAAGCATTTTTACAAGAGAAACGCGTCAATATGGATAAAGGACAATTTAGAATCTCAAATGGAGATAAATATGAATCGATTGAAAACAAACTTGAATTTTTATTAGTAACGATAGCCAAAAGTAATCTTGATAAATCTACGAAACATTGGCAAGACTTATTGAATGCAAAAGAATTAAGAGGTTCATTAGTTCACCCAAAAGAAAGTCGTCTAATAGAATACAAGATTCACATGGCCGATGACACAATAAAGGTTTTATCCTATTACTTGAACGTATTGTCAAAAAAAATCTATGATAAAAATTTTAGAATCTAATTATGCTAACTTTATCAACCATAAAACAAAAAGTAGATTAAAGCAAAAACTATGAAGGGAGTGTTGTAAAATATGGTAACGGAACAATTAATTACAAAAAAGCATGAATTGTTCCATACATTGGTTGTGTACAAAAGACATTGATTTAACATTGAGCTTTAATTAAGTTCATAAAAGAAATTTGAAAAGTGAGGTGTGATATGAAAAAATTAATTTTATTTGTCCTTGTTGCTTTACTCTGCTTAAGCTGTGGGAAAAAAGATGAAAATGTTATAAAAATAGGAGCTGTTTTACCTTTAAGTGGAAGTGGAGCAGAACTGGCACAACAACACTTGAAAGGATTACAATTTGCTGTTGATAGTCTAAATACTCTGCATGAAAATAATGGGCTACAATACGAATTGAAAATTTATGATGATGAAAATCAACAAAAAAATACTGTTGCTTTAGTAAATAAATTAATAAACGTAGAAAAGGTTGATGTGATTTTTACAACTATTAGTAGTTCAGCTTTGGCAGTCGCCCCAATTATTGAACAAGCTAAAATACCGCACTTTGCCAATTGTGGCCATCCTAAAATTACTGAAATGTACAATAATGTTTTTAGAAATTTCCCTAGTACAAAACTTGAAGTAATAACGATGTCGAAATTTATCTCGCAAAAATTACATCTGAAAAATATAGGATTACTTTACTTAGATGATGCTTATGGAAGAGGGGGTTATGAAACTGTTGAGAGTGAATTCCCACAACATGGGATCAAACTTTTAATAGCAGAATCATATGGAAAGGATGCAACTGACTTTAGGGCAACTATTACCAAAGTCATTTCGAAAAAGCCAGAAGCAATATATGTCTATGGGTATGGCATAGCAACTGCGAATCTTGTCAACAAGATTAAAGAATTTGGTTACAAAGGAATATTATTAGGTACATATAATTTTGCACAACCACCACTTACGACTGTAGCACAAGGTGGGATAAATGATTCGTATTATACAATACCTAAGTTCCAAGAAAGTGGAAACATAGAAAATAAAATGTTTTGGTCTAGTTTTAATAAAAAATACGGTATTGCCCCCCCCTGGAATGGCGTTGTAGAATTTGATGCAATAAATATTATTAATAAGGCTGTAAAAATTTCATCTAAAAAGGGGATGACGTTAATAGAAGCGCTTAAAGAAATTGGCAATTATAATGGGATCGCGGGGCAATATATTTTTACAAAATCTAAAGATTGGTTTTTACCTATGATTATTGCCAAAGTAAAAGATGGAAAAATTGACTACATAAATTTTTAGGAGATTATATGTTGTTAGTGAAAAATATTTTGGAAAATGAAGAAAACGATTTTTTTATTTTGGAAGAAAAGATCTGGCCCAATGAATTACAAGCAACATTAGAACAATTAAAATACAGAAGAAGTATTTTCCCTGAAGGAACATTTGGTATAAGATATAATGATGAGCCTGTTGGTTATGCGTTTTCTCAAATTGTTTCTTTTGAGTACAATTGCTCAATCTCGCAATTAGAAGAATATTTACCATTAAAGGGCAAGTTAAGTAGTTGTCATAATCCTAAAGGCAATGCATTACATTTAATGGCGGGGGGTATAGTCCCTACATTTCGAAATTGTGGACTTTGGGATTTGTTAATTTCTACAAGATTTTCAATAGCAAAAAAGTTAGGATTAAAATTTCTATTAATAGATACCCGTATGCCTTTTTATTCAAAATATTACGAAGAACATGGATCTATCTTACCAGTTGACTATGCTTACTTAAGATTACATGGCAACTATGTTGATCCATTAATAAATCATTTGGCAAAATTGGGATTTAACATTTTAAGTCCTACTCGTTCTTCTTACATTGATTATGAAAGCGGAAATTGCTGGATATATATGGTTAAACAAATAAAATAATAAAACGTAGGGGTTAGTGTGGAATATATCGACAAGCTCAAAAAAGAAATTGCTAAAATTAGCGAAAATGAAATACGTATAGTTAAGAGTTTAGAACCAAATTCTATATTAATTCCAAAGCTTGACCCTATAATGAAAAGTTATATTAATGACATGCAAGGAATTATTACAGAACAAATAGACACCTATATTAAAAGTGATTACAGATGGTTGGCTCTTGTTTATAACAGTTCGGTATTAGAAAGATTAATGGCAAATAATCGGATTTATTTTCTTAAAGGAGAGGAACATAATAAAATTAAATTAATGCAAGATGTTATTTTTGATTGGTATGAAACAAAAGCCGAATCGAGTAATTTATTATCATTATTCCAAATGGCCTTGACTAAAGATTTTGACCATGCATTATGTCCTTATTTTGGATTTGTTAGATATAAACAAATTGCTGGTGGAAATCTCTTAGATATTAGTGAAATTTTCTCTGAATCATTTGTTCGATTTTTCCATGATTTATTATGGGATGCCATTAAAAATGATGTCACTGAGAACCCTAATTCAATTCTCGCTACATACAAAATTGTGGATGAGATAATTGAAATTGCGTGTCAATCTATTCTCTGTACTGGAAATGGTTTTTCATCTGTGCTTAAATTGAAATACCAGCTTTCTAAGATAACAGGTAATTGGAAAATAGCCCGGAGAAGTGAACATGATATTTTGGCCTCTTTAATATGTATTAATATTGTAGATCCTGATTGGACTCACTATTATTATTTTCCCTATGTATTTTTACATACAGTCCCATATGGAGCTTTAGCAATAGCATGTAAACGTAAACTTAATTTGGATTCTTATGTTAGTAATAAACTAAAATATCTTTCCGAGATTTTTGATTTATTTGAAATCATAGAAACTAAATTATTAGATACTAAGAAGGATTTAGAAAAAGAATGGGGCACACATCTTAAAATAATGAACTCTCCTAAAGAAAATAATATAACCATAACTCAGATGGTCAATGATCTAAAGAAACATTTTGAAGATAAATTGGATGTTAATTTATGCATGGATTTTAATGTAGATAAAGGAACTAAGCATATCCCAAAAATAATGAATAAGAGGGCAGCATTTCTTGATCTCAGTGAAGACCGAGCAAATCAATTGATCATTTATAGGAATTCAACTCCATTACGGTCTATTGAGATAAAATCGTTACTTAAAGATTTTGAAGAAAAAGCGCCTAATAAACTTGAATTACCAGATCGCTTTTCTTCAAATTTTTTAAACTTTAAAAGTTTGTTGGATATAGATTTAATTTCAAGTTCCAAAATATTTGCAAGGATATCTGAATATTCAAGAATTAATTCATACACTTTTTTTAGACTCCTTAAGGAATTTTACGAATATGCTATTTATGGAAATGGGGCATTACGTACAAATGAAACTCCGGACGGTTGGATGTGCTGCTTTGATGATGAAAATTCCTCCTTAATGGCAGCACTTTCATTACTTAAGGAAATAAAAGAGTTTAATTCATTGCTACATGATAAGTATGCAGAAATTTATAAATATACCGATAATGGTATTGGAATAAGAATTGGATTGCATGTTAAATCAATCTCAATGGAACTTTCAACGTCCATAGAATCACTTGCGGATGAAGCTTTAAACCTAACAGGTCATTTTCAAAAAAAAGGTGGCGATGAATTTAAAAAATTCACAACTAAATTAGATGATGATAGCATCTTATGGGTTTTAACAATTAGTAAAGAAACATTTGAGGTATTGAATTCATCCGCTAATTTAATAAATGAATTTAATAGTATTGAAAAAATTGGACCATTTATCACCCAAATAAGTAATCATGATGTTTATATATTTGGTCAGACAAAGCGTTAGTAAAACAGTGAATATTCAATATATTTTTAATATTCTTTTATATTCTGCAGTCACTATTGATGTAGCCATTTCATTTTTATTGATTTATATTGTAACACGTTTCTTTCACTTTGCTCACGCAGTAGTTTTCACATCTGGTGCATACTTTACGTTTTTATTTAGCAAGTTGTTAGGTTGTTCGTTGTTGGTTGCAATTCCTTTAGCTGTTCTATGTGCTTGTACGCTTGGCTGTTTGATGGAGATAGTAGTTTATAAACCGCTCCGCAAAAAAAAATCTTCTTCATTAATTCTATTACTTGCTTCACTTGGTATTTACATTGTTCTGCAGAATGTTATTTCAATGGTTTTTGGTGATGATACAAAATCAATCCGGACCTGGCCGGTGGTGGAGGGAATTGATGTATTCGGTGCACGTATTACGGAAGTGCAAATAATAATTATAGTTGCAAGTGTAGTTCTATTGATACTGGTTGCTGGTTACTTGTCGCTGGCAAAAACCGGAAAAGCTATGAGAGCAGTTGCTAATGATCCTGAACTTGCAAACATTTCAGGTATCAACAGCAATAAGGTTATTTTAATATCATTCGCAATCGGTTCCGCACTTGCCGGTATTGCCGGTATTCTTGTTTCTCTCGATGTTGATATGACTCCAACTATGGGAATGAATGCTTTAATGATGGGAGTTGTTGCTATGATAGTAGGTGGAGTTGGCAGCATTTGGGGAATTGTTCTCGGTTCGTTATTACTTGCATTAGCACAAAATCTTGGTGTATGGTATATAAGTTCACAATGGCAAGATGCAATTGCCTTTGCAATATTATTAATCTTCCTTCTCTTCAAACCGGAAGGATTCTTTGGCAAGAAACTAAAAAAGGCAAACATTTGAACTCATCTCCTGTTTCCCATTCTCTTGGTAAGAGAAGGGGACTAAGGGGTTGAGTTGGTAAATAGCATGGAATATTTGTTACATATATTAATCTTAATCGGCATTTACACAATTCTATCAGTGTCGCTTAACCTATTAGTCGGTTACACCGGAATTCTTTCAATTGCTCACGCCGCTTTTTATGGAGTCGGTGCTTACGTTGTCGCATTAATGGCTCTTAAGTTTCAAACACCTTTTTTATTAAATCTATTTTTAGCAATCGTTGCTTCCGGAATTTTCGGCGCATTGGTTGGCATTCCATCATTAAGATTGCGGGATGATTATTTTATTATAGCAACGTTCGCATTTCAGATAATTACATTCAGCATACTTAACAATCTTGTTGATTTCACAGGCGGACCTCTCGGCTTACCCGGCATTCCTCAGCCAAATATTTTTGGATTCAAAATTACAACTCACGTTGAGTTTTTAATACTTGTAATTATTCTTGGCGGAGTAACATTCTGGATATCAAACAAAATAGTTAAATCACCTTTTGGAAGGTTATTAAAAGCAATAAGAGAAGATGAAGTTTTTGTTAGAGCTGCGGGCAGAAATGTATCCGATGCAAAAGTAAAAGTATTTGTAATCAGTGCTTCGCTTGCATCAATTGCCGGTGTAGTTTATGCGACATATATCACTTACATAGATCCGACAAGCTTCACAATCATGGAATCAATTTTCATAATATCTATTGTAATTATCGGCGGTTCAGCAAACTTAAAAGGATCAATTGTTGGTGCAGTTGTTTTAGTTGCGTTACCTGAGTTACTCAGATTTATCGGCTTGCCAAATTCAATCGCCGCAAACATCAGACAAATTCTATATGGTGCATTGCTTGTAATATTTATGTTATGGCGTCCGCAAGGATTTCTTGGTGAATATAAGTTTGGTAAGGAAGCAGTTAGAAGTAAGGAATCAGAAATAAGGAGTAAGAAGTAAATATGCTTTCTTTGCTAAGAGTAGATAATGTTTATAAATATTTTGACGGTGTAAAAGCGCTGAATGATTTCTCATGTGAAGTTCACGGAAATGAAATTGTTGGGTTGATTGGTCCAAACGGTGCGGGTAAATCAACTCTATTTAACGTTATAACAGGATTCATTGAAAGCGATAACGGAAACATTGAGTTCAATAAAAAAGTAATTACGAAATATCCCTCACATAAAATTATTAAACTAGGTATCTCCAGAACCTTTCAAGACTTGCGGTTGATCAAACAAATGTCCGTTTTGGACAATATTCTTCTTTGTTTTAACAGTCAAGATGGAGAAGAACTTCAGAATATTATTTTCAGATCAAAATCCATTTCGAAAGTCGAGGAAGAAAATAAACTTAAATCGCTTGATCTTCTTCGTTATGCCGGAATAGAAGCAAAAGCAAATGATCTTGCCGGAACTCTTTCTTATGGTCAACAGAAATTGTTAAGCATAATTTGCTGTCTTGCTGCAGATTCCAAATTACTTTTATTGGATGAACCGATCGCGGGTATCAATCCTGAAATGAGGGAGAAGATACTAACAATAATTTCAGCACTTCCTTCAAAAGGGAAGTCTGTAATTCTTATAGAACACGACATGGATTTTATTATGAGAATATGTAATAGATTAATTTTCATGGATGCCGGTTACAAAGTAAGCGAAGGAACACCTGAAGAAGTTCGCAACGATCCAAAAGTCATAGAAGCATATTTGGAGTAAACCGTTAAAACGGTTATAACAAGTTGGTTTTGTATATAACCCACGACTTAAGTCGTGGGTTAGTAAAAAGATTATTAGATACAAACCGTTTCAACGGTTTAATAAAGAAATGTTAGAGATAAAAAACCTAAATACCGGATACGACAAAAAACAAGTTCTCTTCGATCTTTCTTTGAAAGTAGAAAATGGAGAAATTGTCTCTGTTATTGGTCCCAACGGTGCCGGTAAATCCACAATTCTCAAAGCCGTTTGCGGGTTAATTCCCGCGTGGAATGGTGAAATCCTTTTTGATAAGAAAAATCTAAATCATAACCAGCCGTCAAAAAACATTGCACTTGGAATTACCTTCGCTCCGCAAGGCAACCGCGTCTTTGATGAATTGAGTGTAAAAGAAAATTTAGAAATAGGCGGTTATCTTTTACCAAAGGGTAAACTGAACGAAAGAATTGAATCGGTTCTTAAAATATTTACGATTTTGAAAGATAGATTCAAACAAACCGCCGGTTCATTAAGCGGAGGAGAAAAACAAATGCTCGCATTAGGACGAGCTCTCATTCCCCAACCCAAACTTCTTTTGTTAGATGAACCTTCGCTCGGTCTCGCCCCAAACTTATTGAATGATGTATTTCAAAAGATTGTCGAAATAAATAAAACTATGAATCTTTCTATACTAATTGTTGAGCAGAAAGTCAGAGAAGTTCTCGCAATCTCACATGAAGTCTATTCAATCAAACTCGGGAAAAATGCTTTTGAAGGAAAACCCGAGGTACTTCTTAACGACAAAGAGAAACTGAAGAATTTATTTTTATAGCTTTTCACAGTTCTTTTGTTCAATCATATTAAAATATATTTTTATAAATGCGGATGTTTTTAATAGTGCATTCACTATGAAAGTATGACCTAACGCCCCGTAAAATTAATTAGGAAAAATTTTTTGAATTACAAACCCAGCATTACTAAACAACTTGTAGCCGCATCTACCAATGGTGAAAAGTAGATACCAAAAACAAGAATTGCTGCAACTAATACTGAAACAAGAATTGTATTCGGAAGTGAAGTGGTTACAGTTTGGGTTTCTTTTTCCGGTTTGGTTAAGAACATATGTTTAAGAACGCGTATATAGTAATAAAGAGAGACAACCGAATTCAATAAAGCTATTACTGCAACGGCAATCATTTTTGCATCTACAAGCGCAATGAACAAATAAAGTTTGCCGATAAATCCCGCAGTCGGCGGAAGTCCGGTTAACGAAACCAAAAATATAGCAAGCGATACACCAAGGAAAGGTGATGTAATTCCAAGACCGTTATAATCATGAATATCTTCCGAGCCGATCTTGTTAGCTATCAACATCACAACCAAAAATGCACCGAGGTTCATAATCAAATAAACAGAGAAATAAATTAAGATTGCGAGCAATCCTTGATTTGATAGAACAACTAAACCGAGAAGTAAATATCCCGCATGAGCGATTGAAGAATAAGCAAGCATTCTCTTCATATTGTTTTGCCAGAGAGCAGAGAAGTTGCCAAGTGTCATTGTAAGAATCGAAATTGCGATAAGCAAAGTTTTCCAATCGAAGACATTGATCAATTGCCACATACCGTTTGCATCGGTATAGGAAACAAAAGTTGTTCTTATAAATCTTATAAGAAGTGCAAATCCGGCAGCTTTACTTGCAACAGAAAGAAATGCGGTAATTGTTATCGGAGCGCCTTCATAAACATCGGGCGTCCAGAAGTGAAATGGTGCAGAAGAAATTTTATATCCAATGCCGGCAAAAATTAAGAGACTAGCAAATGCGAGTGTAAAAAGATTTATATGCGGATTCTGAATCAGCGAATTAATTATATAAAGATTTGTACTTCCGGTTAATCCATAAATCAAAGAAATGCCGAAAAGCATTAACCCGGATGATATTGCACCGTATAATAAATATTTCAATGCTGCTTCGCTGTTTCTCTCTCTTAATTTCGTAAATCCGGAAAGCACGTATGATGAGAGAGACATTAATTCCATTGAAAGATAGATCAAGATAAGATCTGCAGCAGAGATCATGAAGAACATTCCCAGAACCATACCGAATATCAGAGCATAATATTCACCTATTCTATCTTTGATCTTAATAATTTCTTCCGAACCGAAAGAGAAGAAAATGATAAAGATAGTTGCTACGACCACGATCATCTTGAAAAAAACACCGAAAGAATCTACTGCAACCATTCCATAAGTATATAATGCAGGCTGGAATGCAAATCCTTTTTCACCGAATTGATCTAATACAAAGTAACCTGTGATTAAAATTCCGGCGAGAGCTACATAAGGGATAATTTTTTTGTCTTTATGAAAAATCAGATCGGTAAGAACCAGTACAAGCAGAACAATAGAAATAACAATTTCCGGTACAATTAAACTAAGTGACTGATATAGATTTGTATTTGCCATCATTAAAATTATAATCCGCTTAATGTAGTTGAGCTATATTATTAACAAAATTTACCAGAGAATTTACAGATGAATTCATTATGTCCAGCATTGCAGAAGGATAAACTCCTAAGAAAATAATAATTATAGTAAGAGGAATGAACATTGCATATTCGCGTTTATCAAGATCTTTAAGTGCTGACCATTTTTCATTTAACGGACCGAAGAAAATTCTTTGAAGAGTCCACAACATATAACCTGCACCAAGAAGAATTCCAAGAGTAGAAATAATAGTAAGAACTCTTATTGCGCTTACTCCGAATGCACCAATGAATACAAGCACTTCAGAAACGAATCCGCTCATGCTTGGTAGACCGATTGCAGCAAAGAATGCAACTGTAACAAATCCGGTATAGACCGGCATTTGAGAAGCAAGTCCTCCAAAATCGTTTAATCCTCTTGTATGAGCGCGATCGTAAAGAACTCCAACGATCAAGAAGAGCATTGCAGTAATTGTTCCGTGATTGAACATTTGGAATATTGCACCGTTAATTCCGACAGTTGTAAGTGAAGCCATACCAAGTAAAACGTAACCCATGTGAGAAACAGAGGAATAGGCGATCAACTTTTTGAAATCTTTTTGAGCAAGTGCAACAAGCGCACCGTAAACAATATTTATCATTCCGAAGAGTGCAATATACCACATCAAATCTCGTGTGATATCTGGAAAAATTGGATAGCTAACACGAAGAATTCCATAAGTACCCATCTTTAAAAGAACGCCGGCAAGAATAACGCTGATTGGTGTTGGCGCTTCTACGTGTGCATCGGGCAACCATGTATGGAACGGGAACATTGGAATTTTAATAGCAAAGCCGGCAAACAATGCAATGTATGCAATTAATCTTAAGTTATTGGGATTCAACGCAGATAAAATTCCATCGGCTGAATAATTAGCCGGATTCATTAAAGCGATTAAACTGAATGTATGAACTTTACTTCCGTCTGTCATTAATTCTGTAGCGCTGAAGTATAATCCGATCATAACTAAAAGAATGAAAACACTTCCAAACAATGTATAAATGAAAAACTTTATAGCTGCATATTCTTTTCTAGGTCCGCCCCAAATACCGATTAAGAAATACATCGGCAGTAACATCAATTCCCAGAAGATGTAGAATAAAAAGAAATCGAGAGAGACAAAAACGCCCATCATTCCGGCATCAAGTAGTAGAAAGAGTGCAAAGTAACCTTTAACGGATTTTTCAATTGTCCATGATGAAATAGCAGCGATGAATGAAATAAGTGCAGTTAAGAGAACCATCGGCATGCTTAATCCATCAATGCCTAAGAAATAATCTACCTTAACAGTTCCGAGCCAAGAAATACCGCCGATATTGATCCATCTAAATTTTTCTATGAATTGAAATGACTTTTCTTCATAGATACCTCCGCTTGCGTAATTATAGTTTGCAAGAAGGATTACAGCCAGTATAACTTGAAGAGCTGTAATACCAAGCGTCAAGTATTTAATTGAGTTGGGTTGTTCTTTTTTCATGAACAAGATTAAGAACATTCCCAGTACGGGAAGAAAAGTTATTAACGAAAGTATCGGAAATCCAATCATAACTACGAACCTATTTTTTATATATTATTCTGAGTTCCGACTTGTCGGAACGAAAAATCTCTAAATCAATTTGTTAGGAGACTCTTCGCTTCGCTCAGAGTTTAAAATCTTAAAACGGTTTAAAGAACATCAATAAAATAATTATTGCAAAAATTACAAAGACAATGTATGTCTGAACTTTGCCGGTTTGCAATCTTCTGAAAGACAATCCAACAAAACCACTGAAGAAAGCTGTGAAGTTTACAAAACCATCAACAACAAATGTATCGAACAAATTGCTCATCTTAGAAACGAATCTTGTTACGGTCGCAGATCCGTTCACAATTCCATCAACAATTTTATTATCGAACCAGGCAAGTATAGAACTGAAACTTAATGTCCCGGCAATTGCTGTCATATCATAAAGCTCATCAAGGAACCATTTGTTCAAAGAGAAATTGTAAAGAGGTTTGATCTTCTCTGCAAGTTTATCGGCATTAAGTTTTTTCCATTGGTAGAACATGAATGCAAATAAAATTCCTAATCCTGCTACAGCAAGAGATAAAAACATAGCCGGGTAATGTGCCCAGTGCATCGTCTCTGTATATTCAACGGAATGAACAACTTCTCCGTGGATTTCTGCTTTTGCTTCTTCAGTGCTGGGTTTCATGAAGTCGAAACGAGTTTCATTCGGAACGACTTGTGCAGGAGTTTTAATCCAATTCTTTATTACCCAGCCGTCTGCAGCACCAATTGGATTCGGTGTGTACCAAATAAAAATTGAAAGTACAGCAAGAACAACAAGCGGAGCTGACATAACGAACGGTGATTCATGAGCGTGATCAAATTTGTGCTGATCTCTCGGTTCACCATGGAAAGTTAAAATCACTAAGCGGAACATATAGAATGCAGTTAATCCGGCAACAGTAAATCCGATGATTGGAATTAACCAATGTCCTGTAAGTTTACCGAATGCAAGAGTGCCTGCAAGAATTCCATCTTTACTTAGGAAACCTGAAAAGAGTGGAACGCCCGAAATTGCTAAAGTAGAAATTAAAAAAGTGTAATAGGTAATCGGCATTTTCTTTCTCAATCCACCCAAGTTGCGTATATCTTGTTCGTGATGCATTGAATGAATAACTGATCCGGATCCTAAAAATAAACATGCTTTGAAAAATGCGTGAGTAATAAGATGGAAGAATGCAAATGCGTAAGCACCAACGCCAAGAGACATAACCATGTATCCCAACTGAGAAACCGTTGAGTATGCTAAAACTTTTTTAATATCATTTTGTGTGAGAGCAATTGTTGCAGCGACAAGAGATGTAAATGCACCAACTACTGCAATGACTAACATTGCATCTGCGGTAAGCATGACAAAAATTCTAACAACAAGATAAACACCTGCGGCAACCATTGTAGCTGCGTGGATTAAAGCGCTAACAGGAGTCGGACCTTCCATTGCATCGGGTAACCAAACATGAAGAGGGAACTGAGCAGATTTTCCAACAGCTCCCATAAAAATCAAAATGCCCGCGGCGGTTAGCCAAGCATTACTTCCAAAAGGAATATTTCCGGCGGCTATTTGCTGATATATAACATCGAAAGTAAATGTTTTGTATTGAGTAAAAAGAATTAATATTCCTGCAAACATTCCTATATCACCGATACGGTTTACAATAAATGCTTTCTTAGCAGCATCGGAAGCGGATTTTTTCTCGTACCAAAAACCAATTAATAAGTAAGATGAAAGACCAACTAGTTCCCAAAAGATGTACATCATTAACAAATTATGTGTAAGAACTATTCCAAGCATCGAGAAAGTAAAAATTCCGAGATAAGCAAAGTAACGAGTGTAAAGTTTATCGCCGCGCATGTATTCGATTGAGAAAACATGAACAAGAAAACTGATAAGATTTACTACGAAGAGCATCAGTACTGTAATGTTGTCAATCTTGAATCCAAGTTCTATGTTGATTACACCCGGTGATGGTGCGTTACCCATTGTTATCCATGTAAATGCCGCAACTATATCTTTTGTATTGTAGATTGAAAGTTTTACATAAGCAACAATTATTGATAGAAGTAACGCGATCCCGAGAATAGCAACTTCGAACAGATACAGTTTTGGAATTCTTTTACCCAAGAAAACAACAGTAGTAAATCCGAGCAGAGGAAGAAAAAGAATTACAATGCAAATATTGATCAGTAAACTTTCGCTCATAACCTATTCTTTTAAGTGATCTATTTCGTCAACATTAACGTTTGAAAATGTTTTATATATATTTAATACTATAGCAAGTGCTATTGCTGCCTCAGCCGCTGCAAGGATAATTACGAACAGAGCAATAACTTGTCCGCCTAAACCGAAATTACCATACTTAGAAAAAGCTATGAAATTAATATTAGCGGAATTAAGTACAAGTTCGATTCCCATTAAAACCATCACAGCATTTTTTCTTGTAACTATACCGTAAATACCTAATGAGAATAACACGGCGCTTATAATCAAAAAATGAGTTAAACCAACGTGTAACAATTTACTTCTCCTATTTAATTCTGATCCCGATTTTTCGGGAGGAGAATCTCAACGATGTGAAGGATAGAGACTCTTCACTTTGTTCAGAGTGACAAAAATTTATTCTTTATCTCTTCTTGCAATAGAAGCCGCACCAATCAATGCGACAAGTAATAAAATTCCTAACAGTTCAAAAATCAAAACGTAATCTGTTAATAAGAGATGACCAATATCCTTAGTAGTGGTTAATGGTATTTCTGACGGTTCGGATTTCCATTCAGTCCAAACCATAACAGCAACAACAGCTCCCATAAAGATTCCGGAAGCAATTGCCGCGGGTAACATATGAACGGTTCCTGTACGAATCTCAACATTTGTAATTTTATTAGTAAGCATCACACCGAATAACAACAAAATTAATATACCACCGACGTAAATCAGTATTTGTGAGATTGCAATAAAATCTGCACCAAGTAAAACATAAATTCCGGCAACACCAAAGAAAGTAAACAATAAATAAAAAGCAGAGTGTACGATATTTCTTGTTGTAACTACAAATAATGCAGATAATAAAGTAATGGCTGCGAATATGTAAAAGATGATATCGTAAAAATTCATTGAATCAATTCTCTAAAATATTTACTCAGATTTATTTTCAGTTTGTGCCGGTGTTTCCGGTTTTGATTTTGCAGCTGCAGCTGCTTTTTCAGTCTGGAATTTTTCATAATTTATTTTTTTCTGTACGGCTTCTTCATCAGTTAATGTTGCAAACTTGTAAAGAAAATTACTCCTTTCATATTCAGCAAATTCATAAACGTCCGTCATGTAAATGCATTCGGTCGGACAAGGGAAGACACATAATTGGCAATAGCAGCATTTTGCAATATCAATATCAAATTTTGTAACCCAGAGAGCTTTTTTTTTCCCGTTGGAAGTAATACCTAAGTCTTCACCAGGAATACTTTTTACAGTTTCAATTTCGATACAACTTACCGGACATGCACGTGAACATTGATCACATCCAATACAATCATCCATATTAACGTATAGTCTGTTTCGAACGCGTTCCGGTAATTTAACTTTTACATCGGGGTATTGAATTGTAACAGCCGGTGTAAATAAATGTTTGAAGGTAACCTTCATTCCAATGAGAACGGTAAAGATACCATCAAATGTATTTTTGAAATATTGTTTCATCGGTCTATAGTAAAGAAATAATTCCAATTATTATTAAGTTCAAGAAAGCATAAGGTATTAAATATTTCCAGCAAACTGTCATTAGCTGATCAACCCGTAAACGGGGAAGTGTCCAGCGTAACCACATCTGAACAAATACCAATGTTAATCCTTTTGCTATGAACCAAAATCCTTGTTCGAATGGAACAAGCCATTGAACGCCAACAGAATTACCAAAATAACCAATAGGTGATTGGTAACCTCCAAAGAATAGGATTACAATTATTGCAGAGACAGCAAACATATTTCCGTATTCTGCAAGCATGAACATACCCCATTTCATTCCACAATATTCCGTAAAATATCCGGCAACTAATTCCGATTCAGCTTCTGGAATGTCGAACGGTATTCTATTTACTTCTGCAAGTGTACTTATAAATAATATCAAAGCACCAACGAACATAAATGGTATCAATAAAAATTTTGATAGACCGAAAATCGCTCCGCCGAAAATATTCCAATTCCAAAAAGAAGAAGTTTGCATTTGACTTATCTTATCTAAACTTAATGTTCCGGTAAGCATAACCATTGAAAGTACAATCAAAGCAGTCGGAATTTCATAACTAATAATTTGAGCAGCTGCACGCATTGCACCAAGTAAAGAATATTTATTGTTTGCTGACCAGCCAGCCATTAATATTCCCGCAACAACTAAACTGGAAATTGCAAGTACATAAAAAATTCCTATTTCAACTTCACTGCCAAGTAATTTACTCGAAAAGGGAATAACAGCATATGCTGCAAAACTTCCTGTGAAGACAAGAACAGGAGCGATATTATAGAGAGTTTTGTCCGCATCCGTTGCAATAATATCTTCCTTCTGTAACATTTTCATTAAATCAGCAACTGTTTGAAGCCAACCATGCCAACCTGTGCGCATTGGTCCTAATCTATCTTGCATGTGTGCTGAAACTTTTCTTTCCAACCAAATACCAAAAAGTGCGAAGACAAGAATTATAGTTAAAGGAACTATGGCAACGAGTAATCCTGCTATAATTTCATTACCAATTAAGTCGTAAAGGAATTGATACATTATCTATCTATTTCTCCTAATACAATATCTAAGCTTCCGAGAATTGCAATTACGTCTGCAACTAAATGACCTTTGCACAATTCTCCCATGACTTCAAGGTTAACAAATGATGGTGCGCGAACCTTCACCCTAAATGGATTAATGTTACCATCGCTAATTATAAAATATCCTAACTCGCCGCGCGGATTTTCAACCCGTGCATAAACTGTTCCTTTTGGCGGTTTAATTCTTTTTGGAATTGCTGACTTAACATCGCCTTCTGGAATATTATCAATTGCTTGTTCTATAATACATAAACTTTGTTCCATCTCTAGAACTCGAACATAATAACGATCCCAGCAATCACCAACAGCTCCAACTAAGCCTTTGCCTGTTGGAATCTCAAAATCAAAACGATTATAAATTGAATAAGGATCTTCTCTACGAACATCAAATGATAAACCGCTGCCGCGCAATACGGGACCGCTTGCACCAAAATTTATTGCTGTGTCAAGAGGAAGAATACCAACATTTGCAGTTCTTTCAATAAAAATTTTATTGAATGTTAGAAGATTATTCAACTCAACTATTGTAGGACGGAAATGATTAATGAATTCTTTCGTTTTTCTTACAAAGTCAGGATGTATATCATGTGAAAGTCCACCAATCCACATATAATTATATAACATTCTCGCACCGCAAGTCATTTCGAAGAGACTTAAAATATATTCACGATCACGAAAGAGATAGAGGAAAGGTGTGAGAGCGCCAATATCAGCACCATTAGTTGCAATCGCAACCAAATGCGATGCAATTCTCTGTAGTTCAGCCATAATAACACGAATATACTCGACACGTTCAGGAATTTGAATACCCAACAATTTTTCTACAGCTATAACGTAACCAAAATTATTTCCCATAGCTGCTAAATAGTCTAACCTATCTGTGTATGGAATTACTTGCGGATACGTCATCGCTTCAGCATGTTTTTCAAAACATCTATGTAGATAACCAATATGAGGTTTAACACTTAATATTAGTTCACCTTCAATCTCAAGTTCAAGTCTCAAAACGCCATGTGTAGAAGGGTGTTGTGGACCCATATTAAGAACCATTGTTTCAGTCTTTAAAGGCATATCAGTAGGGAACCTTCATTCCTTTATAAAATTCCGGGTTCTTATAATCCTTTCGTAGTGGATAACCAGCTTCCCAATCGTAAGGCATTAATATTCTTCTTAAGTCCGGATGATTAAGAAATATGATCCCGAACATATCAAATGCTTCACGCTCGTGCCAATCGGAAGTTCTCCAAACATTATAAACAGATTCAACTTGTGGTGTTTCTCTTGGGGTAGAAACTTTTAATGTAATCTTATGTTTCAAATTTGTTGAATGTAAATGATAGTAAACACTTAAAGTCCCACCACTTATCATTTCTGTTCCGTCTTCATCTTTAATCTTAGTTCCATTTGCATCATCAACTCCGGATAGAACCATTAGACTATCAAATTTGAGTGTATTATTATTACGTAAAAATAATCCGACTTTATTTATCTGCATTGGATCAACTGTAATAATTGGTTCTGTTGGAGTTTCTTTCTCTAACCCTAAGATTGTATTTCCAAACTCACTCTTTAATAATTCAAAGATTTCTTCAGGATTCTTCATGAAATTTTCTTTCTTAAAGATTCATTACGAATTTTTTCTTGTAATTTTAATAAACCTTCTAATAATGCTTCAGGTCTTGGCGGACAACCTGGCACGTAAACATCAACCGGGATCACGCGATCAATTCCTTTTAATACGTGATAACCGTGTTCCCAATATGGTCCGCCACAATTGGCACAACTACCCATTGAAATAATATATTTTGGATCGGGCATTTGTTCGTATAATCTTTTAATACGGGTTGCCATTTTTAATGTAACTGTACCTGATATAATTATAGCGTCTGCTTGTCGTGGAGTATTTCTTGGGATAACACCGAAACGATCAAAATCATAATGGGAAGCTGAGGTAGCCATCATCTCAATTGCACAACATGCAAGACCGAAACCTAGCTGCCAAATTGATGAAAGTCTTGCCCAGTTCATTAAATCATCAACTTTTGCTATGACTATATTACCGTCTGAAAACTCTTTATCTAATAAACCCATTAAAAATTCTCTTTTCGAAATTAAGACTTCGGTTTTAATATTTCATCAAGCTGTGGGGGTTTGGGATACGGACGAGCCCATTCCAAATCGCCTTTTCGCCATTCATAAGCCATACCAAGACCTAATACTAAAAGAAATATTAGCCCGACAAGAAATCCATAAACACCATATTCTTTATAAGTAAGTGCCCAAGGGAAAAGTAGAACGACTTCAACATCAAAAATTAGAAAAATTAGAGCAACAACATAAAAGCGGATGTTAAATTTTACCCAGGGTGAACCTTGAGGATTTTCACCACATTCATAAGTTAAATATTTTTCGCGGGTAGGTCTATTTGGGCTTAAAAGTTTTGAAATAATGAATACTGCAACCACAAAAACGATGGCAAGCATAATAAAAATCAGAATTTTTCCGAATTCAGTAAGCATCAATCTTCAAAAATGTTGGGCGAAAAATAGCACATCCAAGTATTTTTGTCAAGAAATAGTAAAAGTTTTAATCTATAGGATAAAAATTTTTATGAATTATTTTTTAATTAAATTTACATCAATCACTAAGAGAAGTTTTATAATGAGAAAACAAAATTTATTTATTGTTATTCTTGTTTTGTTTGGAATTGAACTTTACGCACAATCACCCGGACAAAAATGGGAAAGTGTATATGATTCAAAAGATCAGGTAGTATATGTTGATACATCAAGTATCAAGCAATTTGAAAATCAGATTTCAGTATTAAGTATTACTTCTTATAAACTACCTCAATTAATAGCTTCATTCAATAAAGAAGCTGCAAGTGTAAAATCACAAATATTATTTAATGCGGCTTCTAAAAAGTACACAGTAATAGGTACTCTTTATTATGATAAAAATTTAAAAATACTTGGAGAGACATCATTACCTGGATTTACATCCGGCAGCGAAAATTTTTCGATTCCTTTGGAAGGTAATGAAGCAATGACTGCAGTTTTTAATAAATCAGTCGAATACTTAAAAACTGGTATTGCAGTAATTGAACAAAAAGATTTTTCTAAAAACAGCGATAAGAACAAAGAACTATCAAATCCTGATTCTCAAAAAAGTAAATTGTTCGGAACTCAGTTAAATAAAACAACAAAAGATTCTGTAAATGCAAAAGACCGCGTGGCTCTTTTCCTTGGTAAAAAAGATTCCGTCCAAAAATCTGCTCAGATAAATAATAATATTAAACCTTCCTATGATAAGACTAAATCCGACAATAATTTGAAAGTTCCTATAACAGAGAAGAAAAATGATAAACTCTCCCGGCGGGAAAATGCGAGTGAAAGTGAAATGAATCCCAAAAGCACAATCTTTACTGATGGTACAAAATATTCCTTCCAGGTCTCATCATGGAAAAATAAATCAAAAGCCGTAAGTGAAGTTGCAAGATTAAAATCCGAAGGTCATAACACTTTTATTACAGAAGGATTTGTAAAAGGAGCGATCCGATACCGTGTTCGAATCGGATATTTTAATTCCCTCGAAGAAACTGAAGAGTACATGAAAAAAGTAAAATAATTTTTTGTAAGGTATTACTCTTCTTTCCGTCTATAATATTGTTCAAATAAAAAGAAAGGTTTATAATGAGAAAGAATATTATTCTTATCACGCTATTAATGCTTACAACCAGTACAATTGGTTGCGCACAACAAAATATAAATTCGAATAACTCGAAAGGGAATGAGATGAATATCAAAGTGCAAAAGACAGATAATGAATGGAAAGAATCCTTAACTCCAGATCAATATCAAGTACTGAGAGAGAAAGGAACAGAAAAACCATTTACAGGTAAATACTGGAACTTTGATGAAAAGGGAATATATAATTGTGCAGCATGCGGGCAAGTTCTTTTTGATTCCGAAACAAAATTTGATGCTGGCTGCGGATGGCCAAGTTTTTCTGATGTTGTAAATAATAAGAATGTAATCTTAAAAGATGATTACACTTTTGGAATGCACAGAATTGAAGTTATGTGTAGCAATTGTGGCGGACATTTAGGGCATGTTTTTGATGATGGTCCAAAGCCAACCGGACAACGTTTTTGTATTAATTCTGCTTCAATTGAGTTTGAGAAAAAAAATGATGTGCACTAATAAAGATATTGTCGCAACAATTTTCCTATTCTAAATTGAAGTAAAAAATAAGACAATATGAAAAAATATTTGTATGCTTTGATATGTCTGGTGATTGTTTATACAAATAATGCGCAGATAAAAAATCCTAATCTTAATGTTTTGATTGCAACAGAATATGCTTTTGTATCAGCTGCTGCAGAGATCGGGACTAGAGATGCATTCTTGAAATTTATAGCAGATGACGGAATTATCTTTAGACCTAATGCAGTTAACGGAAAGGCATATCTAAGTGATGCACCAAAAAGACCGGGCTTACTTATCTGGTTTCCAATATATGCTGGGATCTCACGTGATGGAGATATGGGCTTTACAACCGGTCCAGCAGATTTTAAAAAAGATCAAGACAGTTCTTCTATTTGGTTTGGTAATTTTTCTACTGTTTGGCAAAGACAATCTGATGGCGAATTTAGATTTGTTATTGATATGGGCAGTAGCAATAATAAACCGACTGAGCAATATGTTCCGCTTAAATATGAAATGACTAGTTCTAATTCATCTGCGCTAAGAAAGGGAATGAAAAGAATAAAAGCCGATGAACTTTTTAATAACGATAAAGAATTAACAATGATAATTTCTAAAATGGGTGTTGCATCAACATATAAAAAATTTATTAATGAAGAATCACGATTGCTTCGAGATGAATTTTATCCAATAATTGGAACTACTGCGATTACTGATCATCTTACAAAAAACAGCGGGGTTTATACATTTAATCCCATTGGTGGGAAAATTTCTTCATCCAAAGATCTTGGTTTTACTTATGGCGCGCTAAAAATTTCTGACTCCGATGAAACTAAAAACGGAATTTACAATTATATGCACGTCTGGAAGAAAGAAGGAAAGCGTTGGATAATCATTATTGATGTTGCAAATAAACTGGAAACAAAATAACAACTAACTCTTCACGTTGTTAAGATTAATACGTGATACTTTTAATATACTGAAGATCAACACTGCCACGCCAATCCATTGAACCGGATTCAAAATATTACGATGAATAAAATATTCAAGTACTACTGCTGTAAGAGGAAATGCCAATTCGCAAATAGTTGCAACAGATGCTGTGATTTTTTTTAGTCCGTAGTAATATAAAAATATTGCTGCCCCGCCAGTCGTAAATGCAATTATCAAAAAGATCATCCATTGATAAGAAGATACACTTGAAATTGTTTTTATATCTCCCATCAAAGTTGTAATAACTATCATTATAAGAGCAGATAATAAAAATCTTAAATAAGTACCCATTTCAAAACCAACATCTCTTAATGCTCTTTTACTAAAAACTGTTGATGAACTAAAACTTACTGCGGCAATCAATGAAAAACCCGCGGCAACTAATGTTTTATCTCCGGTTAGAAAATTCGGAAGTGAAAAACCGAATGTCATAAAATATGCGCCTGTAACAGCAAGAAATGCCCAGAAGAAAAAAATTCTTGGAAGTTTTTCCTTCAATAAAATTCCGGCAAGCGACAATGCAAATACCGGTTGAAGTTTTTGAATAAGTATAACGATTGAAAGATTTACAAAATTGACATAGAAGAGAGCTTTTGTAATTGCCATAGTTCCAATAGCTCCGCCGAATAGTGCAACTCCTAAAAATGCAAGCCAATCTTTTTGAGAAAGGGTTTTTATTTTGGAATGTTGTCTTATAAATATTGGCGATAATAATAGAGCAACAATTGTGCTTTCTATAAATACTACCAGCGGTACAGGTAAACTATAAAGTGCAGGACGTAAAACAATTCCATCGAATCCCCAAAGTGCGGCGGCGATAATTACAAATAGTGGAGCTAATTTTCCCATTCATCCTTCTTTCTATAAGTAGATTATAAAGTGTGGATAAAAATAAATATTATTTCATTATTAAATAGGATTAAGCCGGTCTCAACCAAAAATATTTTTACTTTTAATATTAAATCTGAAAAGTAATGTTATACCTAATGAAGCTAATCCAAAAAGTAAACCGACCCAAATTCCAGCCGCACCAAAATTGAAAACAAAACCAAGAAGATAAGATATAGGTATTGCAACAACCCAATAAGATAATATTGAAATTAATAATGGAATCTTAACATCAGTCAATCCTCTTAGAATTCCAATCCCGGTAGCTTGTAATCCATCGAACAGTTGAAATAATCCTGCTATGATTAAAAGTACACTTGCAATCTCGATTACTTCCGGATTATTGTTATAAAATGTTGGAAGAATTTTTCTGAACAGAAAAAATATTACTGCAAAAGTTAACATCACTGCGGAAGCCAATCCCATTGCACTAAATCCTGCTGAACGAATTTGTTTGATGCTCTTCTTCCCAACTGCATCACCAACACGAATGGTACCCGCTGATGCTATTCCTAAGATAACCATATAAGTTGCAGAAGCTAAACTAATCGCAATTTGATGTGCGGCAAGTGGTTTTGCACCAATCCATCCAACCATTATTGCACCGAATGCGAAAGCTCCAACTTCCAGCAAATACTGAAAACCGCTTGGCAAACCGATGTTGATTAATTTTTTTATAAGATTATTATCTACCGGTTTAATTTTGAATTTTGGTACATAAATTTTTACTCGTACATATTTTAAAGTGAAAATCATTAACACAGCAGCCATAACCCAACGCGTTGTTGTTGTTGCAATACCGGCACCAGATAGACCCATTGCCGGAAAACCAAAATTGCCGTAGATAAAAATCCAGTTTAAAAATGCGTTTAATAGATTTGCAGAGATTGCAATTATCATCGGTGGATTTGGAATTGACAAACCTTCTAAAAATTGCCGATAGCACTGAAAAACCATAAATGGAATTACAGAAAGAGTTAAAATCTGTAAATACGGTATTGCTTCTCTCACTACCTCTTTCGATTGATTCATGTGCGGGATAAGGAATGATAAAGAGAAAGTGCCCAACATTAGTATTATTGAGAATGAAATGTTAACAAGTAAAGAATGATTTAAGATCTTTCCGCAGTCGCTCCGGTTATTTGAACCTTTAGCAATTGCAATTAAAGGAGTTGAAGCATATGTCATTCCAATTCCAACAACAAGGACTAGAAAAAATAATCCATTCACTAGTGAAGCAGCGGCAAGAGAAGTATAACCGACTTTACCAACCATCAAACTGTCAACTACACCCATCATTACATGTCCCAACTGTCCTAAGGAAATTGGTGCCGCAAGTTTGATAGTCTCTTTTATATGCGTTCTAAAATTCATCTTCTATGTTTTGTTTGATAAAATAACTCTAAACGAAAATTAGTAAATTGTAACCATAACTCATTATTAATATAGAAATGAAATCCATACAAATATTCGCATACGGTTTGCTTGCAATAATTATTGCCCTCTTTATTTCTAACATGCTTGATATAAGATTTATTCAGGATGATGCCTACACTTCTTTGCGTTATGTAAGAAATTTTTTGGAAGGGAAGGGTTTGGTATTCAATGAGGGAGAACGAGTGGAAGGGTATACAAATTTTTTATGGATTATAATTTTAAGCGGAATAGAATTTCTTAATCATAATCTCAATCTTGCTCTTGATCTTGAAAAGACCGCGCAGTTATTGTCAATCATTTTTAGCATTTGTGTCTTAATCCTAACATATATTCTTTCTAAAATGATAAATCGAGAAAGTGGAAGTGAGTCTGCTTTAACAAGAATTATTAATGAATTGAAAAATCTTTTACCGGTTTCCATATTAGCATTTTCCACTCCTATGGTTTACTGGGGAGTGAGTGCGATGGAGACTAACTTATTCGTTTCTCTCATTTTATTATCTATTATATTATATCAAGGTGGAAACGACAGCAAGCCAAACATTGCTTTTGTTATTGTCTCGGTTCTGAATTCGCTGTTACGACCGGAAGGATTATTTTTTTTTGCTCTGATAATATCTCATAAAATATTATTCAATTATATAGATGGAAGAGAAGGAAAAGAAAAAAAATCTTTATCAATAATATTTGATAAAAACACCCGTACTGAAATTTTATTTTTTCTTATCCCATTATCCGCTTACGTTATCTTCCGGTTGGTTTATTATGGTTATCCATTACCAAATACATTTTATGCAAAGACAGAATTTACTTTTCAATTCCTACAGCGCGGATTAAATTACTTCTATGATTTTGCACGCTCATATTTGTTGTACGGTTTAGTTTTAATTCTACCGATAATTCTATTCAAAAATAAAAACACTAATAGAGAATTCACCCTGTTATTTGGGATTACAATATTATGGATAGTAATTGTAATCTTAATCGGCGGAGATGTTCTTCCAATTCACCGTTTCTTCCTTCCTATCATGCCGTTAATTATAATTCTATTTGTTAAAGCTGTTTTTGAAATTATCGAAAAAATCTTTTCACAAAAAAAAGTTATTCTTCAACCTGTTCTGATTATTGTACTTATTCTTTTATCGGTGCTCGGTTATCTTAATTATAACAAACAAAAAAATGAAATGATAACTAAGCGATCTTATGAAGCCGGTTTAGTTAAGAAAATGAAAATCTATGCGGAATGGGTAGAAGATCAGAGTAAGATAATGAGTAAGAGCAAGAAATTAACTGTGGCATTATCAACTATTGGTGCATTTTCATATTTCTCTGATGCAAAAGTGATTGACCTTGTTGGACTAATAGACGAATATATTGCTCATAACCCGAAAGAAGTTTATGGAATAAACGAGGAGCTTCCGGTTTTGTGGAAGGAAAGACATTATAATTCCGAATATGTACTTTCGCAAAAACCGGATTATATAATTTTCCCAGCCGGAGCTAAACCAAGCGCTTTTGCAGAATGTGCCGTCTTTGTCCAGAATGAATTTCAAAAAAATTATTATACACAATTAATCTATTCTGAAGAACTGCATCAACTCTTACCAATATTCACACGCCGGGAAATCCCAATTGAAACTGAAGCATGTGATGTTAAGTTTATTAAATATTATATAAATGCCTATAATGATTTATTGAATATGATCTCGAGCGGAAATAAAAATAATTTACAAATGATTTTACAAGATTGCGATTTTATCATTCAATTTTGTCCTTCAAGAAAATCAGATGCACTTACAATAAAAGGATTGGCATTCTATCACGCTGGACGAACATCCGAAGCAGAACAATATCTTACAAAAGCTGTTGAACTTGATGAAACAAATTCTATTGCCTGTGTCTACTTAAAAGATATTTATGTCAAACTCGGCAGAATAAATGAAGCCGGAAAACTTCTGGCTCAAATAAAAAAATATTCTCCAGATGCTCTACCTTACTTGGAATAATTCAAAAGATTATAGAAATTATTTCAAAAAAATATTTTGTAAACGATGTACATTGTATTTATTTTCTAATCAGGTAAAATCTAAAGGTTGCTATATGGGAAATATTGGCTTTACGGAAATACTAATACTAGTTTTTATTCTTGTTCTATTGTTCGGCGGGAAAAGAATCCCGGAATTAGCAAAAGGATTAGGAAAGGGTATTAGATCATTCAAGAAAGCATTAAAAGGGGAAGAAGAAGAGAAATCAGATAAAGAATAATTAACTGCACATTAATTATACATGTTGATGAAAATTTCTTCTCTTATTATTTTTGCTCCAAATTATTTAAACATTATTTGTTTATCATTTCTTAGTAAGTCACCTTACGCAAGGTGTCATTCTGAACGGAACGAAGTGGAGTGAAGAATCTTGGGATCGAGCAAAAAGAAGTTTTTAGAATGACAAATAATAATGTCTTTGCGTAACGTGAGTTAGTAATATCATTTAGGATGATGGAGGAATCTATGAGCGGGAATCAAACTGCAAAAAAATATGAGTTCAAAGCGGAAGTAAAAAAGCTGCTTGATATCCTTGTACACTCGCTTTACACGAGTAGAGAAATATTTCTGCGGGAATTAATTTCAAACGCTTCAGATGCATTAGATAAATTTCGTTTCGAATCGAACCGCGGCTCGGAAATATCCGATAAAGATTTACCGTTAGAAATTAAAATTGAATTTGATGAGAAGAATAAAATCCTTAAGGTTATTGATACCGGAATCGGGATGACGCGCGATGAATTGGTAGCAAATATCGGGACTATAGCAAAATCCGGTACTGAAGAATTTGTAAAAATGATTGCTGAAACGAAAGCTGATGCAGGTAATATTATCGGGAAATTCGGAGTCGGTTTCTATTCTGTTTTTATGGTTGCAAAAGAAGTTGAAATAAAAACAAAATCTTTTCGTATAGATGAACCGGCTATCAAATGGAAGTCCGACGGATTAGGCGATTATGAAATTGAAGAACTCGACGGTAAGCATTTACGCGGGACTGAAATTGTTATTCATTTAAAAGATGATTCAGCAGAGTATGCACAAAAATGGCAGCTCGAAAATATTATTAAAAAACATTCCAATTTTATTTCTTACCCGATCTTACTCGGTACTGAAAAGATAAACACTGTGACAGCACTTTGGCGGGAACCGAAAAGTTCGATCAAGAAAGAACAATATGATGAGTTCTATAAATTCCTTTCGTATGATAATGATCCGCCGATGGATATCATTCATAAATTGGTTGATGCACCAATTCAATTCAATGCACTTTTGTTCATTCCGAAAAAGAGCAATGAGTTCTTCTGGTATGACCGTGAGAATTACGGATTAGATTTATATGTACGAAGAGTTTTAATTCAGCATAAGAATAAAGATCTCTTGCCGGAGTATATGAGTTTTGTTAAAGGTGTAGTAGATTCTGAAGATCTTCCGCTAAATATATCACGCGAGACTCTGCAAGAAAATATCGTGTTCTCTAAAATTGCATCAAGTGTTACAACCGCTGTCTTAAGTTATCTCTCCGATAAAACTAAAAATGATGCAGCAGGCTATTACGAGTTTTGGAAAGAGCATGGAAAAATATTCAAACTGGGTTATCAAGATTTTACTAATCATGATAAATATGTTGAACTGCTCAGATTTAATTCTTCTACATGTAAGGATAAGGATGATCTTATTTCACTGGCAGAATATTCATCACGAATGAAAGATGGGCAGAAGGAAATCTATTACATTACAGGAATTAATCGCGAAGCTATCGAACAAGATCCTCACATGGAAATACTTAAAAGTAAAGGTCTGGAAGTTTTATTCCTGCTCGATCCGGTAGATGAGTTTGTAATTCAGGCAATCCGCAAATACAAAGATTATGATTTTAAGTCTGCAGATTTGGTTGATTGGAAGAAGCTGAGCGACTTAAAAAATGTTGATGAGAAAAAGAGCGAAATGGAAAATTTGAACAAAGATGATGAGAAACATTTCTTCAGTCTTCTTTCAAAAATGAAAAGTATTTTATCCGATCGAGTAGAAGACGTAGTAAAATCTAATCGGTTAGTAGACAGCGCTTCTTGTATTGTCTCGAAGGATGAAGGTTTATCGGTTTCGATGCAGAAAATATTAAAAATGGCGAACAAAGAAATGGGTCAGCAGAAAAAAATATTTGAAGTTAATCCGAATCATAAATTAATTCGTAACCTTCTAAAAATTTTCAAAGCTGATTCGAACGATGATTTTATTAGAAATGCAACCGAACAGCTTTTTGAATCAGCTCTATTACAAGAAGGAAGTCTGGATGATCCGCACAAGCTTGTGAAAAGAATAAATCAAACATTAGAACAATCAAGCGATTGGTATGTTGAAGTGAAGAAATATTAATGACGTTTCACTATAATTCTTGCACAAAAGTAAAACTAAATTCATATCAATTTACAAGGTGGATTAATGAGCAACGATACATCAAGCGGTTTTAAAAGAGAACTCGGTCTATTCGATTCCACAATGATCGTTATCGGTTCAATGATCGGTTCAGGAATTTTTATTGTCAGCGCCGATATTTCCAGAACGGTCGGTTCAAGCGGAATTTTATTATTGGTTTGGCTGATCACCGGAATAATTACATTAATCGGTGCATTAAGCTATGGTGAACTTGCCGCTATGATGCCCAAAGCCGGCGGTCAATATGTTTATCTCCGCGAAGCTTATAATCCGCTTGTTGGTTTTTTGTACGGATGGACTTTATTTCTTGTTATTCAAACCGGAACAATTGCCGCCGTTGCTGTTGCATTCTCAAAATTCACTGCAGTAATTATTCCATCGTTCAGCACAAAAAATATTCTTTTCTCTTTGTTAGGATTAAAAATTTCCGCCGGACAAATTCTTGCGATCTGTTCAGTAATTCTTCTTACATGCATAAATATCCGCGGACTTCGAGAAGCAAAATTTGTTCAGGATATTTTCACAATTGCAAAGACTCTTGCACTCTTCGGATTAATATTACTTGGACTATTTATTGGAGCTAATGCTCAAGCTATTAGTGCAAATTTTTCAAACATGTGGGATGCTAAATGGCTTCATATATCAAATGGAAAAATTGATTGGGTAGAATCTCTTACCGGTTTTTCTATCGTTGTAGCAATTGCAGTCTCTATGGTTGGTTCTCTTTTCGCCAGTGTAGCGTGGGAGAATATTACATTCACAGCCGGAGAAATAAAAGATCCTAAAAAAAATATTCCACGAAGTTTGTTCTTAGGAACCTTAGTTGTTACAGTTCTCTATATACTTGCCAATGTGGCTTACCTTTGTGTCTTACCTTTAGTGGGAAGTATTCCTGGAAATGATGTAATGAGTTCAGGAATTCAGTTCGCTGCTGAAGACCGTGTTGGAACAGCTGCAGCAAATTTAATTTTTGGAGAACCCGCCGCTATAATTATGGCTCTCTTAATTATGGTCTCAACATTCGGATGTAATAACGGATTGATCCTTGCTGGTGCAAGAGTTTATTATGCTATGGCAAAAGATAATTTGTTTTTTAAATCCACCGGAACATTAAACAAGAATTCTGTTCCGGCTAAAGCATTAATTTTTCAAGGAGTATGGGCAAGTTTACTTTGTCTATCAGGTACTTATTCCCAACTTCTTGATTACGTAGTTTTTGCAGTACTGATATTTTATATTCTTACAATATCCGGCGTATTTATTTTAAGAAAGAAACGACCGGATGCAGAGAGACCTTATAAAGCTTTCGGTTATCCGGTTCTCCCGATTCTATATATTATTCCTGCTGCAACAATTGCGGGAATTCTTCTAATAGAGAAACCGGATTACACCTGGCCCGGACTAATTATTGTTTTGCTTGGTATTCCGGTTTATTTTGGATGGAATTATTTCCAAAAGAAGAAATCTTAATTGAGCTTGAACGGAACGGGGATTTGAATCTGGACTTTTACATAACGTCCTTTATCTTTCCCGGGTTTGAATCTTGAAGCAGATACTACTCGTAATGCGGCTTCATCACATCCTCCACCGATACCTTTAGTAAGAAGAGTTTTTCTAACGGAACCGTTCTCATCAACAAATGCAAGTACAAAAACAGTTCCGGCAATACCATTCCTTTTTGCCTCAGCAGGATAAACAACTTGCGAAACAATTTTTTGTATTCCGCCGATCGGTTCAGGCATTTCATCAACAGCTACTAAATATATTTCTTCAACTTTTGGTTTTGGCGGAATAAGCAGGCCGGGTGATATCCCGGATTTATTACCAGTTCCCGTTCCATCTCCGGTTCCTGTACCTGTCGTTCCGCTTTCATTAAGTGGTGTAGATAGTTTTTCGTTATTAACAATTTTTTTTTCAGTATTTATAAAATCGTCTGCAGATTTCTTTTGTAATTCTGCTTTTTCACTTTTATTGAAAATAGAATTATCTCCTCCGTTCGAACCGCCGCTAAAACTAAATTCAATAAGTTCATTTGTTCTATAGGGAGTATGAAGAGCAATATAGTAAAGAGACATAATGAGTAACGAATGAATGAATAATGAAATAAGTGAAGAAAAATATTTACTCATTGAGTCTTGCATTTATCTTTTGTTCTCTGTGACTTTTATCTTATTGTGATTTTGTTTCGATGCGTGTTGTAGAAATTAAAAGTTTTACAGCTCCGGCTTTTTTAAGTTCATCTAATAATTGGATAAAAGAACCATGCCTTACATTCTTATCTGCTTTGATAATGACATCCTTTGTGCCGAGACTTTCAAATTCATTCTTCACATTCCATTGCACATCTTGCAGTTGAATAACTTTGTTGCTGATCATAACTTCATTGTTTTCTGTCAAGTAAACTTCAACGCCTTTGCTCATATCGGTTTCAGAATTAGTTGATTGCGGAAGTTTTACTTTGTATGAACCTGTTATTAAGAATGGACTTGTTATCATAAAAATGATTAGCAGAACAAGTACAACATCAGTAAAAGGAGTAATGTTTATTTCGGAAAATTCTTTTTCATCAATCTTATATCGCCGCATTGTTTACGCTCCTGAGTTCTTCAATGTGCGGATGAGATCTTGGATCGCTTCATCAATAATTGGTAATGTGAGTTTAATTTTCTTTGTGAAATAGTTGTAGAATACAACTGAGGGAACCGCAACAAATAAACCCGCCGCTGTAGCGATCAATGCTTCTGCAATTCCACTCATAACATGTGCATAATTAGATGTATCACTCAGCGAAAGCGCGCTGAATGATTTTATAATACCTACAACTGTTCCGAATAATCCGATGAAAGGGGAGATAGCACCTAATGTTGCCAGAATACCTAATCCTTTTTCAAGTTTTACAATTTCCTGATCTAACTTATTGTATGCCGAAGATGTCAATTCATCTTTTGGAAGATTAGAGTTCTTCAAAATATATTTGTAAACATTAGCTATTGGCATCTCGACCTTGAACAAAAAGGATTTTACTCTGTAATTCTCGCATTCAATGATTGCATCGCTTAAACTACTGTTTTTTAATAATTCAGAAACTCTATTAACGAAGTTGCTTAAATGAATTTCCTTTAAGCTATTGTACTGAATAAATTTTTCGATTGTCACTTTAATGGATAAAAGCGAGCTAGCAAGTAAAATGAAAATTGTAAAACCGCCGTGCATCAATAATCCAAATAAAGTCTGATCAAACATAATTCTCTCCAAAGGGAAAATGTTTTAAGAATAATTATTTATTAATTTTTTTTCGTCGTTGCTTTATAAATTCAATTATTGCTGGTAATAGTGAAAATAAAATAATAGTTAGTACTGCAATAGAAAAATTATTTTTAATAAATGGAAGATTACCAAAGAAAAATCCACCATAAATAAATAATGCACACCATAGAACTCCACCGACAATATTATAAAGAATAAACTTAGAATACGTCATAGCTCCGACTCCGGCAACAAATGGTGCAAAAGTCCGAACTATTGGAACAAATCGTGCTATGATAATTGTTTTGCCGCCATACTTCTCAAAAAATTGATGTGTACGGTCAAGATATTCTTTTTTCAAGAAACGTGAATTTTTTGCAAACAATTTTGGTCCGATATAATGGCCGATCCAATAATTTACAGTATCGCCTATAACTGCAGCTAAAGAAAGAAGAAAAAAAAGAAGATGAACATTTAATGAACCTAAAGCAGCAAAAGTTCCGGCTGCAAATAAAAGTGAATCACCTGGCAGAAGCGGTGCAAAGACTAATCCTGTTTCTGCAAATATTACCAGAAATAGTATCACATAAGTTAAAGTACCATATTGATTAATTATTTCATAAAGATGCTTGTCAAGGTGGAGAAACAGATCAATCAAATACTGAATAAATTCCATACTCGGTTATAGTCTGAATTGTTAACGAAATTATAATTTCAACTTCTAAATACAAAAGTAAATAATTAATAACGGATTCAGAAAGGAAAAGAGATTAGAGAAATAGAAGTGGTATGTGTGCAATTGCCAATAAACCGAACCGCTCTTAAGTCTTTAAATATGCGCTGTGACGAAAAGATCGAAAATAATCCCCTTTGAAATAAGTTATTCACAAACAATTCGACTTTTCAAAAAGTAGCAATGAAAGATTTGTGAGATGTTAAATTAGCGGTTGTAATAATTAATGCGATTTAGGAGAGAGCTGATAATAATTTTTAGTTGAATATGATATTAAATTCCGATCCAATGTTTTTCTCACTCTTCACTAAGATATTTAGATTATTTAATTCCGCATATTTTTTTACCAAAGCTAATGCTAAACCGTTACCTTCATATCTTCTTGTATAACCGGTTTGCTCTTGTGTAAATGGTTCAAAAATATGATTCAAATAATCCGAAGAAATTCCAATTCCTGAATCTTTAATACTAACGCAAAGTTTTCCGCTCTCATTTAAAAATTGTCTTATTTGAATGCTTCCTTGATCAGTAAATTTAAATGCATTATCTAATATTTCATTAAATATTTGATACATCATAAATTTATCACGAATTATTTGATTGAGATCAGTTGTTTTTTCAAAATGTATATCAACATTATTCTTTAGTGAAATATTTCGAAAATGTTTTACAAGAGGAAGCAGTATATCTTCTTCAAGTTGGATGATCTCATTATTCAGTTCATAATCACCGGAATTTATTCTTGACATTTCAATAATACCTTCGATCGTTCTAATTATTCGTTGACTTCCTTTTTCCAGCATCTCAAATAGATCGGCCATTTCATCAGCTTCAAGATTGGCGGAGTTCATTTTTAATAATTGTGACCCGCTTAAAATAATATTTAATGGAGTTCGGATTTCATGGGACATCTGTGCAAGAAAATGTGTTTTGAGAAGTGCTGCTTTCTCTGCTTCTATTTTAAGTAATTTCAATTCTTCATTAATTGAAATTTGTTTCTGAAGCATAAGTGCATTATTAATAGCAATAGCTGAGTGAATTGAAAGTGCAATTAAAAATTTTTCATCTCTCTTGGTAAATTCTCCGTTCTTGTTGTTTAATAATTGTAAGACTCCAATGATTTCATCCCTACTATTTTTAATAGGGAAGCAGATCATATCTTTTGTATCGTAACCTGTAATCGAATCAAATTCCGGTTTGAATCTTGGATCAGATTTTACATTTTTGATATTGATTGTTTCACCTGTTTGAGCACAATAACCGGAAAGGCCTTCGCCAATCTTTAATCTAATTTCAAAAGTCTCAGCGCCCATCGCAATCATTGACCATATTTCTTTTTTGTTATTATCTACAACATATAATGTTCCCCGGTCGGCATTGGTTAGATCAACTGCAACATTTACAATATTTTTTAGGACTTCTCGAAGGTCAAGGTTGGAATTAACAAGTTCGGCAGCTTTAATTATTTTTTGAAGCTCATCACTATCCATGCTTACTGCTTATAAATTGATTAATAGAACCGTAGATAAGTTAAAAGATTGTTTTTTGAATTCCAATAAATACTTTTTTTAAAAGGAGTGAAGTAGTGGATTGAAAAAGTTCTCAAGTGATTGAGAACTAAAGAGCGGAGAGAGAGATTCTCCCGAAGGGATTCTCACATAGTGATTCCTTCGGAACTTCGGAAGAATTCTCGGTAGCAGTTTCCCACTACGACGGTTTAGCACCCGGCGACTGCTGGGGTCAGCCACTCCTTAAAATAAAAAAGTTCTCAAGTGATTGAGAACTTTAAGAGCGGAGAGAGAGAGATTCGAACTCTCGGTAGCAGTTTCCCACTACGACGGTTTAGCAAACCGTTGGTTTCAGCCACTCACCCATCTCTCCATGCTGAATTTTTTTATAATTTATTTTTTTTAAGAACAAAAAAAAGACGGTTTAGCACCCGGCAAAAGCTGGGTCAGCCACTTACCCATCTCTCCATGCAGAAATAATTTTTATTATTACCGGGCCAATATAACCATACCTCAACTAAAATAAAAATTTGTAATTGATCTGAATATTTCTTCCCGGCATAAATGCAAAATCTTTTATTGCTGAAAGATGTTCTTTGTACGACTGATCAAACAGATTATCTATTCTCAAATTTAACATGTGTATAAACTCGCCGGTCAAAAATTTTGTACCGGTATAAAGATCCACCAAGCCATAACCTTTAGTAGGATTTTCTTTCTGCGAAGTTTTATTCTGATCTGAGACCAATTTTAGAACTACTCCCAACCAATACTCATCAGTTGTAAAACGCTGTTCGATTGAAAATCTCATCGGAGGAATTCGTGGAAGATTTTCGCCGCCGGATTTTAATTGACCGCGAACGTAATCGAAGACAACCGTGGTTAAAAGAGATCTATTAAATTCATACTGTGCTTTTGCTTCGAAACCATAAAGAGCAGCGTCGTTCTGAGAATATTGAAGCACTCTCAAACCGGTGGAATCGTTAAATGGATTGCCTGCTGTGTTGGGATCATAAAAAAGGGAAGTGGGTTTTGCATAAATAAAATTATTAATTGAGTTGTAGTACGCGCTGACTTCAACTAAATGATTTGGTCTGTGAATTCTTAAACCGAGATCGAACCCAAGATTATTTTCTTTTTGTAACGAACGATTTCCGATATCAAAAGACACAGTTGCTTCGTGAATTGCGTACGATGATAACTCTTCGATTGTAGGAGATCTAAAAGCATTAGCAATATTTGAAAAGAGAGAAACCTCTTCGGTAAAGTTGTAAACCAAGCCAACCGAACCGCTAAACGTTGAATAATTTTTATCTTCGGCAGGGAATGATTTACCCGAAATTATTGAAGCGGGAATCTTCACTTGATTTTGTTCTAAACGAGCGCCGAACTGAAAATTGAAATTGGAAAACTTTGCCTGCTCAAAAAAGTAAACGGCAAAGCTAAAGTAATCTGCATTTGGCGTTAATGCCTCTAATCCTTTTGCCGTATATTTTTGTTCCAATCCCCAAAAACCAAAAACTCCTTGAAATACATTGCCTATTGTTTCGTGTTTGAACGACAAATCCGCGCTGAAAGATTTTAGCCCGAACGACGTTCCGCTTTCTCCCGTTCCTCTAACAATTTCTTTTTGCGCATAATCTTGATACCCCGCTTTCAAATTAAAACTCTTTATGAAAGAATTTAACTCAGAACTTTCTACCAAAAATCTAAATTCATTTTTTTTCATATTAATAGCGATCGGTTCGGCTTCTTTATCTTTAGGATTGATTGGAGTTCCATAGTTGTTGTAAAAATTAGTATAACTAAATCCGCCTAAACCGAAAGATGGAATGAACGACATCCCAAACTGAAACCCTTGCGAAAGTTGATCTGAGTTGCTAACAATATTTCCGTTTCCGTCTCTATAATCTTTGTTGCTGCGGTTGAAGTAGTTGCTATGAAAAGCGAATCTATTTATTCCAAAATGGAGATCGCCGCCGCCGCTTAAATCTTTGTTAGCGGAACTTCCGCTAAAATTAATGTCTCCGTCAATTCCATTCGGGATATAATTTGGAATTGCCTCCGTTATAATATTGATTACACCGCCGATGGCATTACTACCGTACAACAAACTTGCAGGACCGCGGAGTATTTCGATTTTTTCCGGCGCACTTCCATCCGATGAAACGCCGTGATCGTCTGATGTGTTGGAAAGATCGCCCATTCGCAAACCGTTTTCTAAAATCAAAATTCTATTGTTGCTAAATCCTCTAATCACCGGTCTGGCAGCAGCCATTCCATTCGAGCGCATTGAAATTCCCGGTTGATAGTTTAGCATCTGCGCAACGTTAGAACTTCTTTTGATTTGCAATTCGAGATTGGCAATTGTTAATGTGCTTTGAGAAATATTTTTTAGATCGGAAAAAAGCGGATTACCGGTAACCACCACTTCTTGAAGATCAATGCTTCCTTCTTTGAGCGCTATTATTAGATCGTCTTTTATCGGAACTGAAACAGTTCTCACAATTGTCTTGTGCCCGATGAAAGAAACTTTGAGAGAGTAAACGCCTTTTGGAATATTTTTGAATTCAAACTCGCCATTAGCATTTGTTGACGAGCCAATTTTAAGCTGATCAATAATAAGATTTACTCCAATTAATGGTTCGTTATCTTGTTCATCAACAACTTTCCCTTTTAGCGGGTGATCTTGTGCGAAGATAAAAGGGGATAAAAAGGGGAAAAATAGAAACAGGAAAAATATTTTCGTTTTCATAACTCTTCTTTCTTAATTAAAAAATAATTTGAATAGATGACAAATGAGTTATGAGATTGTCGGTGGTGCCCTTAAATCAAAATTGTAAAAATATTTGGTGAGATAGTGATTTGTATAATCTATCTGTTGGTTGGAAGATTCTTGAGGTACAACAACAGATAAATCAATTGTAGGTGTGAAAATGAATTTTTCTGTAGTAAAATAATAAAGCCGGCATTTGGAATTTCCATCAAGGAAAGGATCTGTCTGTTTGTTAGAAGATTTCGATTCTTCTGAATGGTAGGAATTTCCATTTTGAAGATTGATCTTATGCGTATGAAAAGCAGCAAAAATTAAAAAGAAAGAATAGAAAACGAGAAAGATAGTTGCTATTCTATTTATATATATTTTTTTACGCGTCATTAATTGTTTCTAAATCTTACTTATGAAGATATAAAATAGAGTTTAAATAAAAAATACATTATGGCTTCTTATTGATTTTCTTACCATCCAAATGTAACTTCGTTCCAAAATTAACAATTAAATAAATTTATTTTAGCCCGGAGGCTGTATGTCTAACAAAAAATTATCCGGGGAAGTTTACTTCCCATCAGAAAAAGTGATTGAAAATGCTCATATAAAAGATAGAGATGATTTAGATAAACGGGCAAAAAAAGATTATTCGGGATTCTGGAGTGAAATGGCAAATGAACTCCATTGGTTTCAAAAGTGAGATAAAGTGATTGATGATTCAGACAAGCCATTCTACAAATGGTTTTCAGGTGCAAAAACAAATATTGCTTACAATTGTTTGGATGTTCACGTAAAAACATTCCGAAGAAATAAACTTGCTTTAATTTGGGAGGGGGAAAATGGTGAAAGTAAAGCATATTCTTATTTCGCTCTTCACAGAGAGACTTGTAAATTTTCTAATGTTCTGAAAAGTTTGGGAGTGCAGAAAGGTGATCGTGTTACAATTTATATGGGACGGACACCCGAGATTATTATTGCAATGCTTGCTTGTGCAAGAATCGGTGCGGTACATTCAGTTGTATATGGAGGATTCTCAGTTGAATCTCTTGCTGAAAGAATTGAAGACAGCAACTCAAAAGTTTTGATTGTTGCCGACGGCGCATATCAGCGCGGAAAAATTGTTCAATTAAAACAGATAGCCGATGAAGCGCTTCAGCGCTGCGGAACTATTGAACATTGTTTAGTTGTAAAGCGTACCGGACAAGAGATCAATATGGAACAAGGAAGAGATATGTGGTATCACGAATTGATGAATCTTCCGATAGCTACACAAAATAGCGCACTAGAAATAGTAGATTCTGAAGATCCGCTTTTTATTTTATATACATCAGGGACAACAGGAAAACCGAAAGCTATCCTACATACTCATGGCGGATATATGGTGGGCACATACGCCACCTTAAAATATGTTTTTGATATCCACGAAGAAGACCGTTACTGGTGCGCTGCAGATCCTGGATGGATTACAGGGCACAGTTATATTGTTTACGGTCCGTTGTTGAATGGAACTACATCATTTCTATATGAAGGCGCTCCAAATTTTCCGTATCCAAACCGTTGGTGGGCAATGATCGAGAAGTATGGAATTAATATTCTTTACACTGCGCCAACAGCTATTCGTGGATTAATGCGGTTTGGTGAAGCGTGGGTAAACCGACATGATCTTTCTTCACTTCGTCTTTTAGGATCTGTTGGTGAACCAATTAATCCTGAAGCTTGGAAATGGTATCATCGTGTTGTAGGAAAAGAAAAATGCCCTATCATGGATACGTGGTGGCAAACCGAAACGGGAATGTTTATGATTACACCAATGCCATGTGTTCCACTCAAACCCGGTTCAGGTACAAAACCATTCCCGGGAATTGAAATGGATATTGTAGATGAATCAGGTAAATCCGTTAAAGCAAATGAGGAAGGTTTTCTAATTATTAAAACACCATGGCCGGCAATGATAAGAACTGTTTACAAAGATCCCGAACGTTATGTGAGTCAGTATTGGAGTAAATATCCAGGAGTTTATTTAACAGGAGATAGTGCACGCCGAGATGAAGACGGTTACTTCTGGATCATCGGAAGAGTTGATGACGTAATAAAAGTTTCGGGTTATCGGCTTGGAACTGCAGAAATAGAGAGTGCTTTGGGTAGTCATCCTGCGGTTGCGGAAGCTGCAGCGATTGGATCACCGCATGAAGTCAAAGGCAATGCAATTTATGCTTATGTAATTTTGAAAGCCGGTATCGAGAAGAAGCAACAATTGATCGAAGAACTTCGTCAACATGTTAGTCACGAAGTTGGACCAATTGCAAAACCTGAACATATTGAGTTTGTTGATTCACTTCCAAAAACTCGAAGCGGAAAAATTATGAGAAGGGTTTTAAAAGCAAGAGCGCTCGGACAAGACCCTGGAAACATTTCAACATTAGAAGAATGATTCTAACCCTTTAAAAAATACACTGGTTTTTGTTTTAGATTAAATTATCTTGGCGTAGGTGAAATTAGTGAGTTCATTAGAACTGGTTTCTAATATTTGGATGGCACTTAACGGCGGCTTGGTAAAATATAACGAAACACAACTTCTTAAATTTTATGATTCAGATAGTAACGGATTTTTTTCGAAACTGTGTACATCATTCTCTCTTGATTTAAATGGCGATGGCTGGTTAGCAACAAAAGGTGCATGAATAGCGAAACTTAAAAAAGGAACATTCTAATAATTATTATTCACAATTAGATTTTAAGTAACAACTTGATAAACTGAATCCAATACTGTTCCGTCAACCCATTTAACAATAGCTACTACTTTCTTTTTATTCACATTTGGTTTCTGAGGAGCGCCGCCGCAAATTTCATAAACTTCTTTTTGAATCTCTTTTATAGAACGAATTGGTAATGAAGAATTCTTTACAGCATTTAACAAATCTTTTCTTTTTGGATTAATTGCAATTCCTCTCTCAGTAACTATTACATCAATTAGTTTTCCCGGTCCGCAAAGCGTTGTTACCTCATCAAGTATTACCGGAATTCTATCTCTAAACGAAGGCACAGCGATAATGGTACATTTTGAGTAGAGACAATTTTGCCAACCGCCGATTCCATGAAGCAAATAACCATCTGAATGCGAAACAACATTTGCATTAAAGTTTATATCAACTTCAGTTGCGCCAAGAATAGCCGCATCAACCATTGAAGCAAAATTTCCTTTACCATGATAATTGTAACTTGTGAACGGTGTTGTCATTACATGATTCGGATTATCGCGCATTGAACGAACTCCATCAAGATCGAAAGTTTGTCCGTCAAGAATGTAATCCGTTAATCCTTCTTCCAATAATTCAACTAAATATTTTGTAGAACCTCCTCGTATAAATCTTGCTTTTATTCCTTTTGCTTTCATTATTTCTTTTAAGTAAAGAATAACAGCTAAGTTTGTTCCGCCTGCTCCTGCTTGATATGAAAATCCTTCTTTCACGATCCCAGCTTCATTCATAAACTGAGCAATATATTCTGCGATTAACAGTCTATCCGGACTCTTAGTCATTTCCGTTGTTCCGCTTACAATTTTTGAAGTATCACCGAGCGAATCAACCTGAACTACGTAATCAACATTGTTGCCTTGGATTTGCCAAGGTACACATGGAAATGGAACAAGGTTATCTGTAACAACAATAACTTTATCAGCAAATTCAGAATCTGCAAGTGCAAAACCAAGTCCGCCGCAAGCAGATTTACCATTGACACCATTTGCATTTCCAAACTGATCTGCTGTTGGTGCCGCAATGACTGCAATATCAATATGAACTTCACCATCTTGAATTGATTGATACCTTCCTCCGTGTGAACGAAGAACTCCGATACCTTTCATATTTCCTTCACTGGTAAATTTTCCAAGCGGACCGTTCATACTTCCTTCGATGTGGTGAATGGTTCCGTCTTTTAAATATTTAATTAAATGCGAGTGGCAGGGGAAAGAAGCGCTCGGGAACCAGCGAATATTTTTTACACCCAATGAATGAATTGTATCAAATAAAATGTTTGTCAGCTGATCTCCATTTCTGAGATGATGATGTGTAGAAATTGTCATTCCATCTTTTAGTCCGGCTTTTTTCAGTGCATCCTTCAAACTTTTTACTTTTTTGTTTCCATCAGCAGGGTAGTCTGCGCATGATCTGATTGGAGGGCTTGCAATTTTTCCGCTCGATTTAAATTTATCAACGCCCTTAAATGGAATTTGTTTTTGTCCGTTGACTTCTGTGGGGACTAATCTGCCGTCTACGTTTTTTTTAAATTGCATTTTAACCTCATAATAGAACACAGATTTTTTATGATGATTATGATTTTTTATGATCTTAATAAATCATAAAGGATCATAATGATCAGTGTTCTATTCCTTTTCCCAATTTTTAGTTAACAACCCATTTAGTATAGCGAGATTAATTGTATGTTGTGCGCGTTTTACAACAGGTGCATCTATCATTTTACTGCCAAGAGCTACAACGCCAAGTCCGTTCTTCTCTGCTTCATTGAATGCAAGAACAATTTTTTTCGCTTTCTCAATTTCTTTTCCCGATGGCGCAAAAGCTTCATGCACAACTTTTATCTGACGGGGATGAATACAACCCTTTCCTTCAAATCCAAGAGCTTTGGCTTCTATAATACTGGCTCTTAATCCTTCAACATCATCAACATCCGAAAAGACTGTATCAATAGCTTGAACTCCGGCAGCTTTCGCAGAATTAACAACAGCACTTCTCGCATAAAAACTTTCTTTACCTTCGTTTGTTCTTTCAACACCAAGATCTGCAGTGTAATCTTCAAGTCCTACTGCAAGAGCGCAAACTTTATCGGAAGCGCTTGCAATTTCGTAAGACTTAACAACTCCTAGTGCGCTTTCTATTATCGGCATTAAATATATTTCTGCCGAAATATTATTCATCGCTTTAATAATATTTATTTCTTCTTCAACATCTTTAACTGTTATTGCTGATTCACACTTCGGTATAAGAATAACATGCACGTTATGAGGTACAACAAATTTCAAATCATTTAATCCCATCGGTAATTGATTGATACGAACCATTCTCTCAGCATTGTAGAAATCCACTGAACAAAGAGCGTTACGTACTAAATATCGTGCAGAATCTTTTTCACTCGGTGTAACACTGTCTTCGAGATCGAGAATGATTCCATCCGGATAATGCAATCCTGCATTGGGATAAAACTTTGGCTCATTTCCGGGAAGATAAAGTCTGCTTCTACGCATTCTATCTTTTTGAGTTAAGTAAAAATTATTTTTGTTCATTGATGGAAGAAATTCTCTTGAATCATCCGGTCTAATTTTTTTATAAGCAGCTTCAAATCGTGCGGCAAGTGTAAACGGAAGTGCACCGTTATCTTCAACCAATATTTCGGCATGCTTGATCTCAAAGAAATCGCACATAATAATTATCATATCATTGATGTCTTGACCGTACATTGAATTAACTTTGCTTTGAACGGAAAATTTAATTCCTTTACCTTTTGTTAATTCAATTTCAACGAAGCAATCGGAGCGGACATTATTTCCGCGTTTTCCTGCCCATCCTTTTTTGTTATCTGTTTTCATGATCTATTCTAATTTTATTCGTAATGACCAATTATAAAAACTATTTCAATTGTTTTTTCTTTTACTCGATAAATCAATCTATCTTTTTTATTAATTCTTCTTGACCAGCAAGGAGGGATTTCATGTTTAAGATGTTCTGGCTTCCCAATACCATAAAAAGGAGATTCAGCAATTATTTTTATAAGCTGCTCGATTTTATTGAAATAATGTTTTTGATCTGATTCAGATTTAGTTTTTTGGATCAATTTGATTTGTTTTAAAGATTCAGGAGACCAAATTAAATCAAATTTATTTTTCACTTTTGAACTCTGAGCACTTGTTCAATGGTTAATTTTTTCCATTTACCTTTTTCTAACTGTGATATACCTTTTTTAATGCTTTTAACCCATTTGGGATTGCTCATCACATAAAGGTTTTCAACCATATTATCGAATTCTTCTTTGGAGACGAGTACTGCATCTTTTCTCCCTTTAGAACCAACGATAATAACCTGATCTGCATTATCATTTACATAATTGATCAATCTGTTTAATTTGTTTCTGGCATCTGTATAAATTACAGCTTGCATACTATCTCCTTCATTCTGTCATTATACTGACACAAATTTAATGAATGTAAAATCATCAGCAAAGAGAAAAAAATATCTATTATTTACGGTTGTACTTTTTATCGGTGCTTCGTCTTACTTTTTTTGTAAACCTATACATTATCTTTTTCGATTTTTGTTTTAAGATCAAAGAACTCATGAATTTATTTATCTTAATATTCTCACATTCAAAAATCATTTTCTTTATTTCTATTTGGCGTTTCTTTGTAAGAATATTATCCGATAATGCTTTGAATTTATTGTCAAGGTCTTCGATTGTCATCGGTTCACGCGGATCTCCTCTTGGATATTCCAAATATTTAGAAAACTCTCTTCCGTCTTTTGTCCGGACCACAACCTTCGATGGCTGCTTTGCCGGGAACATCTTTTCGAATTCATATGATGCTTCTCCTTTGATCTTGTCAATCACTTCCCAAATTCTTGGATCTTTCATTTTTTCATCGCTGAATGTTTGTGTAGTGATCTTTCGATCTACTATTGCGGCGGCGATACAGTAGGGGAGTGAATGATCTGCAGTCTCTCGAGATTCAGGACGGTATTTATGCGGATCGAATAAAATATCACACGCACGTGCGATTGTTGTAATTATAACCGTTTCAATCTCATCATATTTTATATCGTGATTGATGATTGTTTTAAGAGTAGCGGAGATGTGTGTGTGTGTAAGAGCTTCGGTAGGAAATGCTTTCATACTGCATTCTAAAATTATCCAACTCTTACCTAAATCTTTTATTAAAGCATCAAGATCCCAAGACCATTCGGATTCACCCTCACGTCCTTTCATCATAACCGGATTTAATTTTTCCTCTTTGGAATCCCATCCGCCGAAGCAATCCATAAATCCTTCTTTTCCCTCGAATACTTTTTCTGTTCCGCTGTAACCTTTCTGTGCCATCAATGCGGCAAATACTCCGCTTTGAGTTGCCATCGGGTCAACAGTATTTTTCATCATTGTTAGTTTTCCGGCAGTCGGGCAGCCGATTGTGTGATTATGAGAACCGCTGATTCCAATTGCATTTACCATTTGATCAACTGTTAATTCTAAAATTTTTCCTGCCACAATCGGTGAAACAAATTGTGTTAGCGTTGCATGATGCCATTTTCTTTCACGGATTCCCGGTTTTGCAAAAAGACAGAGCCGTTGCTCAAATTCATAAGCAAGAACAATTGCAACGATTACATCTTTCATTGATGCGCCGACAAGTTCTGCACAAGAAAGTGCTGCGGGAATAATATCTGACGGATGTGAAGGATCTTCCTTCCAGTAGATGTCGTTGAAATCGAGTGAACGTATCATCAGAGAATTTACAAGTGTTGCATTCACAGCCGGAATTTTATCTCCGAATGCAATTACGGTTGCTTCCGGTTTACCGCCCATCTGTTTATAAATATTACGTATGATATTTACATCTTTGGTTTTGTAAGCACCAAACGCGCACCCGATCGAATCATATAAATATCTTTTTACTTCATTGATTACTTCTTTTGGCAGATCTTCATATTTCAAGTTGACAGCAAATTCTGAAATTACTCGTGAAATGGTTTTTTCCATATTTTTTCCCGTTGTTATGATTTTAATGAATTTGTAAAAGCAAAAAAGAAAAGAGGAAAAATTATTTATTTTGCCAGTTGGTTTCAAAAACCTTAGGAAAGTTAAGCCAAGGGAAGAGTTGTTTTGAAGTATTTGATTTTTTCTTCAGCATATAATTTTATTGACTGAAATATTTCTGATGTAAAATTATCGTTTTGCAACTTCAAAAAAAAGTGAAAATAGAACGCTGATAATACGGATTAGATTGATTTTCGCTGATCTATCTGCGAGAATCCATTTAATCTGCGTCATCTGTGTGCCATTTAATTTGTCAATTTTTGTTTTACCCAATTCTCTAATCCACCGGTAACAATTAATTCCTGTGCAGCTTCGCCAACGGGGTCAATAGAATAAGTTTTGTTATTGGCAATCAAAACAGAATTTTGAAAATCTATCTTAGCAGTAATTTCTGTTTTAACAGTAAGTTTCTCTTTACCGAATTTAGTTTTCAAATCATTAACAAGTTCCGGACACTCGATAACAAGAAAACCGTTGTTAAGTGCATTGCGTTTATAAGTTTCATTGAATGAACCGGCAATGACCAAACTAATACCACGATACTTAAGAGCAGTTGCTGCTTGTTCTCGAGAACTTCCGGTTCCAAAATTGAATCCGCCTATAAGAATATCACCGTCTTTAACAATCTTGCCAAATTCAGGATCATAATTTTCCATAACAACATTAGCTTGCTCTTGCGGAGTCATATCATCATTGTATGTGTACTTGCCGGGATAAATTCCATCTGTGTTCAAATTATCTTGATGGCAGAAAATTAATTTGCCGCTAAGTTGAGAAGGGAATCCACCAATTATTTTAACACTAGTTTTAGCTTTTTCTGATTTGGAATTTATTTTTATTTCACCAAGTAGTTTGCCCGGAGAATCTTGGAAATCGAAATTAATAAAACCTGCTAATGCTGAAGAAGCAACAACTGCAGGTGAAGCAAGATACGTTTGAGCATTCGGTGAACCCATTCTTCCTTTAAAATTTCTATTCGTTGCAGAGATGCCAACTTCACCATCTTCAAGTAATCCTGTACCGAGTCCTATACAAGGACCGCAGCTTGGCGGAAGGGGAATTGCACCGGCATCAATTAAAATTTTCCAATCGCCGCGTTTTTCACTTTCTTCCTGTACTTCACTTGATGCTGCGGCAATATAAAATTTAACATGCTCTGCAAATTTTTTACCACGAACAACTGATGCGGCTTCTGCAATATCATCTACACGGGAATTTACACATGAGAGTAAATACGCTTTGTTTATCTTCACTTGTTTTTTTTTGATCTCGGAAATCGAAGTCATTGTTTTAACTGTGTTTGGTCCGGAGACATGCGGTTCGATCGAAGAGAGATCAATTGAAAGTTCTTTTGCGTAGAAAGCATCGGTATCTGCTTTCAATTCTGATAATTCCTTTTCGAGGTCTGCAATTCTTTTTTTGTTAATGCGTGGATGGACACCATTACCATCAACATCAGAAGTAACTCCTTCTAATCCACGTGCTTCGACAATCTCAGTACGGCGCTTCAACCATTCAATTGTAATTTCATCAATTGGAAATACTCCAGCCATTGCTCCCCATTCGGTTGTCATGTTTGAAATCGTAAGTCTCTGATCAATTGCTAATTGTTTTATTCCATCACCAACAAACTCGATCGCATGATTTAATACTTCATCATGATTAAAAAATCCACAGAGAGCAATAATAATATCTTTACCTGTCACACCAGGTCGAAGTTTCCCTTTCAATTCTACTTTTGCAATTGGCGGTACTTGCCACCAAGTGCGTGATGTTGCCCAAATTGCTGCAGCATCTGTTCGAACGATTGGAGTTCCCAAACAACCTATTCCGCCATACATATTTGAATGGCTGTCGGATGCAACCGCCATTGTACCGGGCCATGCGTATCCTTCTTCGATCATAATTTGATGACCAATACCACGTCCGGCAGGATAAAAATCAGCACCCATTGATTTGGAAAACTCTTCGATCTTTTTATACTTCTGCAAATTCTTTTCATCTTTGTTTTGAATATCATGATCGAGAGTGTGAACAACTTGTCGAGGATTCGCAAGTTTCGTTGCGCCAATACTTTTAAATTTTGGAATCACAGCGCCTGTGTTATCATGTGTCATCACATAAGCCGGTTTTATGGAAATGTAATCTCCGGCATGAACAGTATGACTTGGTGCTAATCCTACTGCATGTTTCTGAGCGATTTTTTCGATTAATGTCTGTGGCATTATTTTTCTCCGGAAACATCTCGCGAGAGGCAAGAGGCGAGAAGCTAGAAGTATTTTAAGTTTTGTTTTTTATTTTCTTAATTAGTGAAGTTATCATTGCAAAAATGCTATTTAGTAACGGTTCTATTCCTTCTAATTCTTTTTCTGAACAATATTTTAGTCTAACAGAAATTACTAATTGAGTATCAATCTCAACAAGAGAGGAACGGGCAATTTCCAAGAATCTACATTTTTCTAATGAAGAGGTTCTAGATAATCCTTCTGAAAGATTCGAAGTTATAGAAACAGATGCTCGGCGCAATTGATTTGTTAAACCAAACAATTCTTCTCTTGGGAAACTCTTAGTGATAGAATAGATTTTGTCAACTAACTCTAAACTAAATTTCCAAACATCTAAATTTTTATGACTTAATTGCATTTAACCTCTTGCTTCTAGCCTCTCACTTCTCACGCCTTAAACGGTTCGAACGATACAAAATCTGCATGATGAACAATGATTGATTCAACACTTCTCTTACCAAGGTCACCTTCTTTTGAATGATATGCAATTATATGTAAAACTTCCGGAGGCAATCCAAACCGGTCTGCTATTGCTACCCCGCTGAACGGATGGCGAAGTAATTTTCCGGTGTGACTTGTAGTTAACTTACCGTCAACTTTATCGTATTCGATCAACTTTCCTACATCAATTAAAATTGCACCGGCAATAAGATGATCCATATTGATCTGAATCGAATCTCCGAAATTATTTTTCATTCTATTTGCGATATCAACAGCAAGCTGCACACAAGTCCGTTTATGATTCATGAATGAAACATTACAATCTTTGATCAGCAAAGAAAATGGGATCACTTCTAAATCTTCAGCAGTTAGAACTGAATTCTCAATTGCATAGACCCAACAATCAAGGACTTTATCTTTTACTATCTTATCATTGATCCAATCAATTTCCGGCCAGATTATTTTTACTTTATCACGCATATAGTCTCCATAATATTATTTTACTGCCACAGCTTCTTTTCCGTTCTTGCGTAATACTTGATATGCTTGATAAGCAAGGATAACAGCAAGGACAAATAGTAGTAAAGCTATTAATGAAAGTGTAAAATTTTGTTTGGAAAGATTTGAATAGATAAAGGTAACCAATGCTGTTAAAGTTACAGCAAACATAAAGATCATTGGTATCATCGTAAATGAGTAATTTAATTTTAAATGAGAGATCCAAACAGTTAGAGCCAACAATGCAATTGCTGCAAGCATTTGATTTGCACTACCGAACAAGGGCCATAACGTCATTGATTGACCGCTGAATGTTAGAGCTGCACCGAAGAGAACTGTTATTCCGGTTGCGATGTATCTATTCTTTACTAAAACACTTTGTTCTTTTTTCTCTTTCACTTCAAAATATTCATGGAATGAATAACGGGCTAAACGAGTAGCAGTATCAAGTGATGTTAATGCAAACGCAGAAACAGCAAGTGCAGCAAAATTAATTGCATGATCTGTTTGAATTCCTAAAAAAGGAATGTTATGCATAAAATTTGCGATTCCGGTAGAGAATGCAGTTACTGCGCCTTTTGTATTTAATAATTGTAAAAAGTGTTCTTGGTCTAAAGATGCAACAGAGAGCAAGGATAAAATAGCTAGTACACCTTCAATCAACATTCCGCCATAACCAACAATCCTTGCATCGGTTTCCTTATCCAATTGTTTTGATGTAGTTCCACTTCCAACTATAGCATGAAAACCACTGATTGCACCACAAGCTACAGTTACAAACAAAGCAGGGAAGAGATAACCCAATTTATCAACAGAAAAATTTGTAACCGGCGCAAGATGAACTTCCGGCATTGTAAAAAATAATCCAACAATTCCGCCGATCATCAATGTATAGAGAAAATATGAATTCAAATAATCTCTTGGTTGAAGTAAAATCCAGACGGGTGTTACAGAGGCAAGGAATATGTATCCAAGCAAAATTATTATCCACCAATCTTTACTTAACTGTATTGGAAAAACATTACCGAGGTAGATACACAAAAATAAAAGTGCTACACCTATGATTGATGAAATCCATAATGATGCTTTAAGTCTGTAAACCGTTAATCCAAACCCTACTGCGAGAAACATAAATAATATTGAAGATGTGCCTGAACTTGGAATAGCATAAAATGTATCGGAAACAATTATAGTGAATACAGCAATAACTAAAATTAAAGTTGCCCAAGAAAAAATTAGAAAAAGTTTTTTACCGCTAAAACCGATATATCTTTCAATAATTTGACCTATTGATTTTCCGCTGTGTCTTACGGATGCAATGATTGATCCGTAATCGTGAACACCGCCAATAAATGAAGCACCGATTAAAACCCAAACATAAACCGGAACCCATCCAAAACTTGCCGCTATTATTGGTCCAACAATAGGTCCCGCACCGGCAATGGAAGCAAAATGATGACCAAGCAGAACAGGCGGTTTAGCAGGGCAATAATCAACTCCATCGTACATTGTATGAGATGGAGTTTCATTACTATTAGTTACATTAAACTTACGGGTAAGAAAATTTCCATAATATTTATATGAAACGATGAACATTATCATCGCGAATAGTATCAGAGCAACTCCACTCATGTTAACTCCTTTATAGTTTTGAAATAACTGCATCCGTCAATTGTTGTGTAGAAACTGCACCATGTTGGAAAACATCCGCGCCGCCTTTCAATTTTAGCATATCATATGTTCGGACTTTTCCTTCCTCAACAACTTTTGCAATTGCATTTTTAATTTTTACAGCTAAATCTTTTTCACCGATGTGATCTAACATCATACATGCACTCATAAACATAGCAATAGGATTAACAATTGATGGATTTAATTTTTCGTACTTTGGAGCTGAACCATGTGTAGGTTCAAACACTGCATAATCATCACCAAGATTAGCGCTGCATGCAAAACCAAGTCCTCCGATCAATCCGGCAAAACCATCGCTTATAATATCTCCAAACATATTTTCTGCAACAATAACACCGTACTCTTCCGGATTTTTTGTTAGCCACATCATCTGTGCATCAATATTGGTATCCCATAAAGAAATGTTAGGATATTCCTTTGCAATCTCTTTTGCGATCTTGAACATCATACCGGAAGTTTCTCGAAGCACATTTGGTTTTTCGCAAAGCGTAACATTTGTATATCCAAATTTTTTGGCGTACTCAAAAGCAGCGCGGATTATTCTTTCGCTCGCTTTTTTGGTTACAATCCTAGTTGAGATTGCCATCTCATCACTCGGTACATGAGCAAATGCTTTCATCTTAGAATTTGTTTCAAGTGCGTCTCGAACAACTTTTGGCGGATTCGTCCATTCAACACCCGCATATAATCCTTCGGTATTTTGTCTGAATATGACAGTGTTCACCATCGGTTCTTCAAATCCTCCATCTGAACTTCTTCTGATAAAATTAAGGGGATTACCTTGAATAGAAATACACGGACGAATACAGATATCTAAATTAAATTTTTGTCTCAAGCTTACTATAGGTGAAAAATAAATGTAACCTTTTCCTTTTAAGGAAAGATCAAGTTCGTTTTCTGCAGCATCTTTTGGTTTGCTTGTGATAGCTCCGAACAAAGCTATTTTGTGTTGAGAAATTAGATCAATAGTTCTTTGCGGAAGTGCATTTCCTTCTTTACACCAAAAATCCCAGCCAATATCGCCCCAAACATAATTAGCTTTAAATCCGGCAGCTTCTAATAATCTTATTGATTCAGGTAATACTACTTTCCCAATCCCATCTCCGGGAAGAGCTACAATAGTTTTCATAATTCATCCTTAATAATTAAAAATTTTTGCTAATGCAACTTAGAGAGAAGAGTCTAATTTGGCAACTATAACCATTCTCTTTATTTGTAGTTTTTTAAAATCTTGAAATTGTCATTGCAAGGGTCCGGCCGTTGCCGGGAACGAAGTCTGTCTGCCGCCAGGCAGTCTATCTTTAATGAATTTTATTAGATGAGATCGCTTCTCCCAACGTTGTCGCATAGGCGTCAACTTAATTTTATGATTTTTTGATTACTGTATAATTTAACTGTAAAAATGTTAAAATATTCTTTTAGAGCTTTTGGTTAATAATATTTTCTTGTTCTTCTTCAAACTGAATCCAATATATCATCCCTAACGGGATTTTAGTTGTATGGTGTTAACTTTACTATAATTATTTCATCCCTAACGGGATATGGAAGTAATAATCCCGGAGGGATTATATATTTATAGAAA
>Ga0265292_1000353_pt1 | contig 71691 bp, 71 predicted proteins | sample Munlanlewell296A_FD_189080 | JGI IMG/M metagenome (GOLD analysis project Ga0265292, IMG submission 189080) | Leachate microbial communities from a municipal landfill in Southern Ontario, Canada - Leachate well 296A | ecosystem: Engineered > Solid waste > Landfill > Unclassified | place: Canada...
TCATAATACCTCTTCTCTTACCGAGTTTTTCTATGACAGTACCTTGGAATTCTTCTGGTATATCAATAGTGACTTCTTCATATGGTTCACACTCTACTCCGTCTATTGTTTTTACAATTGCGTGTGGTTGAGAGACCTGAAGTTCAAAACCTTCTCTTCTCATATTTTCTATAAGTATTGCAATGTGAAGTTCACCTCTACCGAAAACAGTCATTGGTTCAGAATCAAAATTGACCCTAAGACCGACGTTGATTTCCATTTCTTTTTGAAGTCTTTCGCGAATTTGTCTTCCTGTGACGAATTTACCTTCACGTCCAGCGAATGGAGAATCGTTCACAAGGAAACTAAGAGAGATTGTCGGCTCGTCGATGTTGATAGATGGAAGTGGCTCTTGATCTTTATTTTCGCAGATAGTTTCTCCGATGTATGCGTCTGAAATACCAGCAACCATCACAATATCTCCAGCATAGGCTTCGGTAACAGCCTCTTTCTGTGTTCCTTTGAAAGTATAGAGCTTTGTGATTCTTGCGGATCTAGATTCTCCGTTTGGCATTTTGACTATAATGGTTTGTCCATCTTTTACTTTTCCATCGTAAATTCTAGCGACTCCTAATCTTCCTAGGAAGTTGTCGTACGCGAGGTTAAATATTTGAGCTTTAAAAGGTTTAGATAAATTTTCTTCTGTAGATGCTGGTGGAACTTTTTCTAATATCAAGTCCAAAAGTGGAGCGAAGTTCACTTGTTCATCTGTCGGATTTTTCATCGCAACCCCATTTCTGCCGATAGCATAAATAGTCGAGAAATCTAGCTGGTCGTTGTTTGCTCCAAGTTCCATAAAAAGTTCTAGTACCTCTTCGTGAGCTCTTTCTGGATTTGCTGCAGACTTATCTATTTTGTTTATAACGACGATTGGTTTCAAACCAAGCTCTAGAGATTTCTTAAGTACGAAACGTGTTTGAGGCATTGGACCTTCTTGAGCATCGACGACCAAAAGCACTGTGTCTATAGAGCGGAGAACGCGTTCAACTTCAGAACCGAAGTCTGCGTGTCCCGGGGTGTCAACGATGTTTATTTTTGTACCTTTGTAAGGAAGAGAAGTGTTTTTAGCATAAATAGTAATACCGCGCTCTTGTTCAAGCTTGTTGCTGTCCATACTTACACCTTCTTCCACGACTCCAGCTTCTTTAAGGATTGCATCTGTAAGAGTGGTTTTTCCGTGGTCAACGTGGGCGATAATTGCTATGTTTCTTATTTCCATTTTATTTAAAATTAAAAGGCGCCTAGGCGCAATTTGATGTATTATTTATAACAAATTTTTTGGAAAAAGTAAAGCCAATCCTTGTTTGGACTGGCTATTCTCTTGGCAGATAGTTAAATGCTTCTCTAGTTGTGCTTACAATCGTTTTGTTATGCGTACCTAAACATTCACACGAACATCTAGAATTTCTTGATATGATAATAATTTTTATTCCATTTTTTATTTTTGCTATCTCATCGACGGTTTTCTTGAAAAGACAGGTGTCGCAATCAAAAACTATTGCAACCAGTTTTCTTTCCTTAATAATTTTTACAATCTCAAGTGCAGAAAACGGGCACAAAGCTGACAATACATCAATATTTTTTTTATAGATCTTTGCCATGATTATGACAAACAGACCTTTAAATTCACTTTTATTCACGTATATTACTTTGTTTTTCACGAAGGAACTCCTTTTGCTAAATTCATTAAAAACAATATACCCGTATTATCTGTAAGTCAAATATATCTTTTTATAAAAATTTGATATAATTTATGTCATGAGTAAAGAAATAGAGAGTTTAAAAAAATATGTGCGAGCTACCAACTATCTCACAGTCTCTCAAATATATTTGCAAAGCAATTTTTTATTGAAAAACAAACTTTCTTTTGATGATATTAAGCCGAGACTTTTAGGACACTGGGGAAGCTGCCCTGGGATAAATTTTGTTTATGCTTGTTTAAATAATCTTATAAAAAAGACTAATGCAGAAATGATTTTCTTGCTTGGTCCTGGTCACGGATTCCCAGCTCTTCAGGCGAATCTTTTCCTCGAAGGTACACTTTCCAAATATTACAAAGACGCGACTTGTAATGAAAAAGGAATCGGTTATATTTCTAAACAATTTAGCTGGCCGTATGGTTTTCCTAGTCATTCTAGTCCTGTTACCCCCGGAGTAATTCTCGAAGGAGGTGAGCTTGGGTATTCACTTTCCACAGCATATGGAGCAGTGCTTGATAATCCTAATCTTATCGCAGCTTGTCTTATAGGTGATGGTGAAGCAGAGACGGGGCCGCTTGCGACCTCATGGCACCTGAATAAATTTATTGATCCCACGACAAATGGAGCAGTACTTCCTATACTTCATTTGAATGGTTATAAAATTTCTGGACCAACTATTTTTGGACGTATGAAAAGGGAAGATCTGATCTCTCTTTTTATGGGTTATGGATATGATCCAATAATAGTAGAAGGAGATGATGATAAAGTTTATAAAAAAATGGTTGATGCTTTAGACTATGCATACAAATCTATTAGAAAAATACAAAAAGTAGCAAGGAAAAATCACAAACAAAAAAATACAGATTTTGTAAGATTCCCCATGATTGTTTTAAAAACTCCTAAGGGATGGACCGGTATAAAAGAATTAGAAGGTCAGAAGATAGAAGGAAATTGTTTATCACACCAAGTCGTCGGTAAAGATGCTAAAACAAATGAAACAGAATTAAATGCTCTTGAAAAATGGCTTAAGACTTATAAATTCGAAGAATTATTTGATACTGAAAAAGGATTTACAAAAAGTATTTTAAAAAATATTCCAGAAGAAAGTTTGAGAATGGGGGATAGTAAAGTAACAATGGGTATAAAAGCAGGAGATGCTTCAAGATTTTTATTTTTACCAGATACTGCGCCTTTCCATGAAGATATTTCTTATCCTGGAGAGAAACACACAAGTGCAATGAGAAAAATAGGTTCTTATATTGCAGAAGTTATAAAAACAAATAAAGAAAAAAGAAATGTTAGACTTTTTTCTCCAGATGAAACTTACTCCAATCGTCTTCAAGATATTTTTGGAGTTACAAAGAGAGCCTTTGGCGGAAAAATAGAAAATTGGGATTCAGATATGGACAAAGATGGGATGGTTATAGAAATGCTTTCAGAACATTCTATGCAAGGTCTTGCTCAAGGTTACGCTCTTACTGGAAGGTTTGCTATTTTTGCTTCGTATGAAGCTTTTATACCGATAGTTTCTAGTATGGCAGATCAATACAGTAAATTTCTAAAAATTGCTAGGAAAACTTCTTGGCGTGGTGATGTACCTTCTCTTACGTATCTTGTTACTTCAAGTGGTTGGAGACAAGAACACAACGGTTTCTCTCACCAAAACCCTGGTTTTATAGACGGGCTTTTGCAAAAACACAACGATTTTATAAATGTATATTTTCCAGCAGACGGTAACGAAGCGGTAGAAATAGTCAAAAAATCTTTAGGTTCTAAAAATGAAATAAATGTAATCGTTGCTGAAAAAACCATTGAAGATATTTGGCTTACTCAAGAAGAAGCGAAAAAGGAAATCGAACAAGGTCTATCAATATGGAATTTTGCAAGCGATGAGAATCCTGATATCGTTTTTTCAGCTTGTGGGCAATATTTAGTAAGAGAAACTCTTGCAGCTGTATCTTTGTTTAAAAAAGAATTTCCAGAAGCAAAAACACGTTTCATAAATATTGTAGAAATTTCTCCGAACACTATTGGTAGCTCTATTACAAAAATGAGTGATGAAAAATTTGAAGAGTATTTCACAAAGGAAAAGCCAGTTATATTTAATTTTCATGGATACCCAGAGACTCTAAAACCATCCCTTTTTGATTATCAAAATAGTCGGGATAGATTTTCAGTTCACGGATATTTGGAAAGTGGTTCAACAACAACACCTTTCGATCTTCATGTTAGAAATAAAACAGACAGATATACTTTGCTTATAGAAGCAGCCGAAAAGCTTGTAGAAACTGGTGTTATAGAAGAAAGTAAAGCGACGAGAGTTATAGAAATTTATAAGCAAAAAACCAAAGAACATTTGGATTACGTCAAAGAAAATGGTCAGGATCCAGAAGAGATAGAAGGTTGGACTTGGAATAGAAAATAGATTAATACATTAAAATAAAAAATGAATAAATATTTAATTGTAAATACAGGAAGCGCGTCAAAAAAATATTCTCTATACGAGAACGAATCAGAAGTTGCTTTTTTCCATTTTGAATCTGAAGAGACCGGGTTTGTTTATACTTTCAGACATCAAAGTGAAAAGACAAAAGTTAAGATTACAGAAAAGGAGTTTAATAATTCCATTGATTTACTCTTATCTATTCTTATAAAAAATGCTTTTATATCTTCTAAAAATGATATTAAAACAGTTGGCGTGAGAGTTGTTGCTCCAGGAATTTATTTTGAAGATAATAGATTTATAGATAAAGAGTTTATCGATAATATGAAAAAGGCTGGCAGAAAGGCACCCCTTCATGTTGATGCGATTTTCAAAGAAATAGAAAAGCTCGTAAAAGTTTTTGGAAAGAAATTCCCAATGGTTGGAATATCCGATAGCGCCTTCCATAAAGATATGCCTGTAAAATCAAAGCTTTATGCAATACCACTAAGTGATGCTAAAAAACACGAAATACTTAGATTTGGTTTCCACGGTATTTCTTTAGGCTCTATAGTAAACAAACTCAAAGCAAACAATAAATTAACAAGTAGGATTGTTGTATGTCATATAGGAGGAGGGGTAAGTATTACTGCTATAAAAGATGGTAAAAGCTTTGATACTTCAATGGGATTTACTCCACTCGAAGGTATGGTAATGGCGACAAGAGTGGGAGACATAGATTCTGGTGCGGTTGCCTATCTTTCTGAAATTTTAAAATTGAAAGGTAATAATTTACTAAAATATTTAAATAAAAAATGCGGGCTTCTTGGTTTGTCGGACGGTTTGAGTGATGATGTCCGTGAACTCATAAAAGCAGAAGGAGAAAATGTTGACGCAAAAAACGCTCTTGATATTTATGCTTACAAAATTCAAAAACAAATCGGTGCTTATGCCGTAGCTTTGGGAGGACTTGATATGCTTGTGTTTTCTGGGACGGTCGGGGAGAGATCATTTAAAATGAGGGAAAGGATTTGTAATGGGCTTGGCGCTCTTGGTATAACTTTGAATATAGAAAAAAATAATGCTACTGATGGCGTAGATGCAAATATATCTGGTACCGAGTCAAAGATTTTTGTTGAAGTTGTAAAAACAGATGAAATGGCGCAAATAGTAAAGGAAACAATAGCCCAGAAATAATTTTTTTTAAAAAGAAAACCCCCAAGTATTTCAATACAACGGGGGTTATTTTTTTGATAATTTCAGTGTTATATTTTCTGCATCAATCTGGGCTTTTTCCCAATCTTGTCTTGTTATATCTGAGGCAGAGAGTATTTCCTCCAAAATCTCTCGTAATTCGTAGTCTTTTGGAATTAAAATATATACCGTAAATATTTTCCAAAAAATACTATAATCTGCACCAATAGTACAGATATCTTTAACCTTTCTGTTTTTTCCATCTTTTTCAGACGAATCAAAACAAAGGTTTATAATTTCTTGTGTGCATTCTTTTTCTCCTAAGCTATTCCTACTCAGTGAACTCCATTTATCGATAAGTCTTAAAAAAGTTTCCGCTGAGTCTTCGTTAGACACCACTTGTACTTTTCGGGTAGAAGCAGCTTTGGCTTTTTCAATAAAATCTTTACCGGATTTACTTCCGAGGAATCTTTTTAATCTGTCCATATCTTTCTCCTTTCCAGAACTGTGTTCCGAGTAAGAGAATAACACAAAATCGCTAAAATATAAAGTTAGAAAAAATTATAATCTAGACTTGAGTTGGGACTCAAGAATTGCAATTTTATCTTCAGGAATATGGTGTTCATCCATATGTTCTCTCATCCAAGCTATCCCGTTGTCTATTTCTTGTGCACTTATACCTTCATCTTTTTCCCTTATACCATACATATCAGATCTGAAAATTTCTGCGATTCTATCTCTTTGTTTTAGTGTAAAACCATGAGCTGCGAGTTCGCTTCTTACTTTTTGAAATTCCTTTTCTGTAACTCTAGGTTTTATGTCTGTCCAAAATAGTCCCATATGTTTTTTATATTAGTTATTAATGAAATAATTATACTATTATTTAAATAAAAAAAAAGCCAGCATAATGCCGGCTTGTCAAAAAAGAAACGAAAGAACAGGGAAGTTGGGGCGTTATGACCGAAGAGGGTTGTACAGGGACAGGCCCGTCAGTGGATTAAATCCGTGTCTGATTAGGGAGAAATTGTCTCCAAACCTCAGTCGTATTGAACTCCAACTTCTTTAATATCTTAACTCTTTTTTACTTTTTTGTCAATGATTTTGTTAATTTAATATTTGAATACACCAAAAAACCGCCTAATTAGGCGGTTTTTTGAGTTATTTAAAATATTCTAACAAATTATTTTTTTGATTTTGCTCTAACAACAGCCTGTGCTGCAGCCAGTCTTGCGATAGGAACTCTGAAAGGTGAGCAAGAAACATAAGTGAATCCTTCTCTGTGACAGAATTCAACTGTTTTTGGTTCACCACCGTGTTCACCACAAATACCAACTTTCAAATCCTTCTTTACACTTCTACCTTTTTTGATAGCAATTCTTATAAGCTCACCAACACCTTCCTGGTCTAGAACTTCAAAAGGATCGTAAGCAAAGATATCTTGAGCGACGTATTCTTTTAAGAATTTACCTGCGTCGTCTCTTGAAAGTCCAACTCCCATTTGCGTAAGGTCGTTTGTTCCAAATGAGAAAAATTCTGCACCAGCTTCGACAATCTTGTCTGCGATAAGAGCTGCTCTTGGGACTTCAATCATCGTACCAACTTTATAATCTATTTTTATTTTTGCAGCTTTTAATTTTGCTTCAACAATATTTATTATTCTATCTTTAAGAATAGTAAATTCTTTTGTTGTGGCTATGATAGGAATCATGATTTCAGGCTTAACAGATTTTACTTTCTTTCCTTTTGTACCTTTTACAACTTCGATAGCAGCGTCGATTATTGCTGTTGCTTGCATATCGTAAATTTCTGGGTAAGTGATAGCAAGCCTGCATCCTCTGTGTCCAAGCATTGGATTTGTTTCGTGCAGGTCTTCTATTTTTGCGTTTAATGTTTTTACATCAACATCCATTTCTTTTGATAGCTCTTCAATATCTTTCTTTTCTTTTGGTAAGAATTCGTGAAGTGGAGCATCAAGAAGTCTGATAGTCACAGAATATCCATCCATTGATCTGAATAGTCCAGCGAAATCTCCTTTTTGGTATGGAGCTATTTTTGCCAAAGCCTTTTTTCTGCTTTCAATGTCAGAAGCGAGAATCATTTCTCTTATAGCTTTGATTCTTTCACCTTCGAAGAACATATGTTCTGTTCTACAAAGACCGATACCTTCAGCACCGAATTTTCTTGCGACATCTGCATCGTGTGGAGTATCTGCATTTGTTCTTACTCCAATTTTTCTAAATTTATCAGACCACGACATAAGAGTAGCAAAATTTCCTGTAAGTGCAGGATCTTGTGTACCGAGCTTTCCTGCGTAAACTTTTCCCGTAGAACCATCTAGAGAAATAAATTCACCCTCTTTTATTGTTACACCTTTACTTTTTATTGTTAGAGTTTTTGCTTTTTCGTCTATAACTAAATCTGAACATCCTGCGACACAACAAGTGCCCATTCCGCGAGCGACAACAGCAGCGTGAGAAGTCATACCACCCCTTGCTGTGAGAATACCTTTTGATGAATGCATACCATCTATATCTTCTGGTGAAGTTTCTATACGTACAAGTACGACATCTAATCCAGATTTTGCTTTTTCATATGCTTCAGAAGCGGTGAATACAACTTCTCCAACAGCGGCACCAGGAGATGCAGGAAGACCTTGTGCTATAACTTCTGCTTTATTTACTGCGATAGGATCGAGCTGTTTGTGTAGAAGCTGGTTGAGCTGGTTTGGATCAATTCTCAAAATAGCTTGTTCCAAAGTAATAAGTTTTTCTTTGACCATATCCACTGCGATTCTTACAGAAGCAGCGGCCGTTCTCTTACCATTTCTTGCCTGAAGAATATAGAGCTTACCTTTTTCTATTGTAAATTCCATGTCTTGCATATCTTTGTAATGTTTTTCAACTTTGTTACAAACAGTGACAAGCTCCTTGTAGATTTTTGGATTTTGTTTTGAAAGTGCTGAAACAGCAAGAGGAGTTCTAATACCAGCAACCACGTCTTCTCCTTGTGCGTTCATAAGATATTCGCCATAAAACTTTGCTTCTCCTGTGGAAGGATTCCTTGTGAAGCAAACACCAGTACCAGAATCTTCGCCGAGGTTTCCGAAGACCATCGCTTGAATATTTACAGCTGTACCAATAAGACCTTTAATGTTGTTTATTTCTCTGTATCTTATAGCTCTGTAGTTGTTCCATGAATTGAATACAGCGTTGATTGCCATATACATTTGTTTGATTGGATCTTGTGGAAAATCTATACCTTTGACTTTTTTAATCTTATCTTTGTATTTTGTAACAATTTCTTTCAAATCTTCAGCTGTAAGATCTGTGTCAATTTTTGCGCCTTTTGTATCTTTTACAGATTCTAAGATGTGTTCAAAGTCGGAGTGTTCAACTTCCATAACAACAGAGCCAAACATTTGGATGAGCCTTCTATATGAATCCCAAGCGAAACGAGCGTTACCTGTTTTTTCTGCAAGACCAACAACAGATTTATCATTCAAACCTAGGTTTAAAATAGTATCCATCATACCTGGCATAGAAGCGGCTGCACCAGAACGCACTGAAACAAGAAGGGGATCATTTGCATCACCAAGTTTTTTCCCCATTTTCTTTTCTAGCTGTGCGAGCTTTGTGTCGATTTGTTTTTTTGTTTCGTCTATAAGTTTCTTACCATTGTTGTAATAATCCTTGCAAGATTCCGTAGTAATAGTAAATCCTGGAGGGACATTTATTCCCAAACCCATCATCTCAGCGAGGTTTGCACCTTTACCACCAAGTATTTCTTTCATTGTTCTATTTCCTTCTTCAAAGGCATAGACATATTTTTTATTTTTGGCCATACAATTATTTATAATTAACTAATAAATTACTAATAAAAAAATTAAAAAACATCCAACTGTGGGTGTTTTAGAAATCGCAATCCAAACTTTTACCATTCAATTATATTTTTTTATTTATTAAAGTCAATTTTACATTTCTTGAATTTTGTTATTTGCTTTATTTCAGCCATAATATTGATTAATACTAATATTGTTTATAATTATTCTTTACTTTTATTTTTTATGAATGGTATAATAGGTGTGTGGGGAATTATTAGAATAACTATTTAAAAAAATGAAAAAACATTTATTAGCTTTATCTGTTTGTGGATGGGCACTGGTATTTATTTCAGCGCCTGCTTTTGCTCTAGAATCAAAAGCCACTGGTACTAAACAAATAATAAAGAAAGAAGTTCGTAGCGAGATTAGCACTTTGAGAGCTTCATCTACTGAAGCTAGATTAGAACTCCAGAAAGAAATGATAAACAAGGCTGAAGAATCCAGAAAAATGTTTGCGGACAAAAGAGCCGAAGCTAAAAAAGAAATAGATGCAGCTAGAGAAGACTTCAGAAGTAAAATAGAAGCAAGTAAGACAAAAGTTCAAGAGCAGATTAAGATCAAAAGAACAGAATTATCTGAAAAATTGAAAGTTGTTAAAGATGAAAAAAAGAAAGAGACAGCTTTAAGAGTAGGAGACGAGTTTCAACAGATAAATACAAAAGTTCTTGCGAGATTTACTGGTATTTTAGCAAAGGAAGAGTCAATAATACAAAAAATATCTTCCAAGGCAGATGTCATCGAAATTGGAGGAGGGGATTCTGTACAGATAAAAGCTGATTTAGTCATTGCTACGAAATCTATTGCAGATGCTCGCGCAGCGATTGTTGCTCAAACAGCAAAAGTTTATACTATTTCTGTTAAGACGGAAGCTGGACTAAGAAATGATACAGATGAAGTAAGACAGCTTATGCAACAGGATTTAAGCGTTGTTCGCAATCTGGTAAAATCTGTTCATGAGGCTGTAAAGAAAGCTTTTGATAGTTTGGAAAAAAATCCAAATGCTCAAAAAAATAAGATACAGACAGCTACAACGACTGCTTCCTCTACTAATAATCAATAACTAATAAAAATATGAAAAAAAATATTATCGTATCTTTATCAATACTTATAATTTTAGCAGTTGTAGTTTTGGTCATAATTTCTTTATCAAAAGCACCAGAAGTAAAAAAACAGCAGACCGTTAAACAGTCAACATCTACAGACGTTATTGCTGATATAAAAAATGATTTGGGTTCAGTAGATTTTGGTAATTTAGAAGATGAATTTAGAAATGTGAATAAGGATATACAAACTTTATAAAATTAAAAAACCACCCTATTATAAAGGGTGGTTTTTTAATTTCCATATTATGATAATATAAAAAAATGAAAAAAATTCTTATTTGGTTATTATTTTTTGTAGGATTGTTCACCGTTTTAGGCTTTTGGTATTCAGGACTGTATTCATCTAGTGTAAATTCAAACATTTCATTATTTAAAAACATTTCCTCCCTCGGAGCGCTTCTCGCTGTTTATTTTATTTTGTGGCAAATAATATTAATTAGCAGAGCTTCTTGGGTAGAGCAAACTTTTGGTTTTGATAAACTTTCAGTAGCTCATCACTATGGTGGTATTATCTCTACTATTTTTATTTTGATTCACGGAATTTTTATTGTTTCGGCTTTTGCTATTACTCAAAATATTTCTATATTAACTCAGTTTGTTAAGTTTTTTAGTAACGATGAACTTTTGAGTGCTATTATTTCCTCATTTCTTTTTATCACTATCGTAGTTATTTCTTTAACTATTGTTTTTAAAAGATTAAAATATGAGAATTGGTACTATATTCATATTATTACTTATGTTGCTATTGCTTTGGCTTTCGGTCATCAACTTGAAATCGGGCATGATTTTCAGAATTCTTTTGTTTTTAAAATTATCTGGATAGCTATGTATATTTTTGCCCTCGGTAATTTGATTTGGTGTCGATTTTCTAGACCAATAATCAATTTATATAAGTATTCTTTTGAAGTTTCAAGAATAGAAAAAGATACCGACGAAAGCGTGTCCATATATATAAAAGGGAATAGAATAAGCGAATTTAAAATCGAAGCAGGACAGTTTGTTATTTTTAGATTCTTGCAAAAGGGTTTTTGGAAAGAAGCACACCCATTTTCTATTTCTTCCGGAATAAATAGTAATGAACTGAGGATAACAGTTAAAAACCTCGGTGATTTTACAGCAAATATATCCAAACTCAAACTTAAAACAAAAATATTGATAGACGGTCCACTTGGAATATTTACAAAAAAAGTTTTGAAGTCAAAAAAAGTTTTACTTATTGCTGGTGGTGTGGGTATTACCCCAGTATATTCATTGGCGAGTGAATTATTATCACTAGGTATAGATGTGTCTTTGCTTTATTCTAGTAAAGAAAGCAAAAGTATTATTTTAAAATCAGACATAGATATTTTGTCAGAGAATTACTCAAATTTTAAAAAACATTTTATCATTTCCAATGATGAAAGTTGGGATGGAGAAAAAGGTAGAATAAATATAGAAAAGATAAATCATCTCGCACCGGATTTTTTAGAAAGGGAAGTTTATATTTGTGGGCCTAAGGGGATGACGTCTAGTGTAGTTGATAATTTGAAAGAATTGGGTATCAAGAAAGATAAAATTCATTTTGAAAGATTTTCCTTTAGTTAAAGTAAAAAGTGTCAAAGCTGTGTGCACATTACCAAACTATCTTGACAATGAAACGCCAATCTGCTATACTTTTTAAGTAAATATCTCAAATGAAGCCCTATAAACCTTGTGTTTCTGGCTTTAGAAGAGACGATCTCACTGATTAAGCGTGAAAATGTCGCAGAATCCGTGCATCATTTTTACACTTAATAATATAAGCGTCTATTTTAATAGACTCTTAAGAGCGACTTTTAAGTCGTTTAACTAATTTTAGTATGATAAGAAGACAAGTTAGAAAAGTTGCACCGTATGATAGAACTGTAAAAAGTAAATCAGGCGGACAATTTTCAAGAAGCCGTTTTGGCGGTAGTAGCGGAGGAGCAAGAAGAGGAAATTTTTCTAGAGGACGTGGTCAAAACACAGGTTCTAGTATTCACTTTTCAAAATTTATAAATAAAGCTGTAATTACGGAAGAAACTACCAAATTTGTTCCAGAACATTTATTTACTAATTTTTTAATAGATGAAAGATTAAAAGCGAATATTTTGACAAAGGGTTATAACGAACCAACTCCCATTCAAGATAAAATAATTCCGCATGCGCTTCGCGGTTCAGACGTTGTAGGAATCGCAAATACTGGTACAGGAAAAACCGCAGCTTTTCTTATACCTTTAATACAAAAAGTAATTTTAAATCCAAGAGAAGAGATTCTTATAGTTGTGCCTACAAGAGAGCTTGCACTACAAATAGAAGAAGAACTTACAACCTTTACAAAAGGTTTAAAGATATATTCTGTGTGTTGCGTTGGGGGAGCCCCTATTGGAAGACAAATCTCTATGCTTAGATATTTGAACAATTTTGTAATAGGAACACCAGGAAGACTCAAGGATCTGGTAAATAGAAAATCATTAAATCTTGCTCCATTTACTACAATAGTATTGGATGAGGCAGATAGAATGTTAGATATGGGATTCATTGCCGACATGAAATTTATAATGGCGAAGATGTCATCGAAGAGACATACATTATTTTTCTCAGCAACAATTTCTAGAGAAGTAGAAAACCTTATCAAAGCATTTTTGAATAATCCTGTAACAGTATCTGTAAAAACAGGAGATACTTCCAAGAGCGTTGATCAAGATGTTGTGCGTCTTTGTGGTAAAGACAAAATAGATGTTCTTCATGAGCTTTTAAACAATCCAGATCTAAGTAAGGTACTTATTTTCGGTAGAACAAAACATGGTGTGGAAAGACTTTCTAATACTCTCGAACAAAGAGGATTTAAGTCCGACTCAATACACGGTGATAAAAATCAAAGTGCTAGGCAGAGAGCTCTAGGTAAATTCAAAGATGATCATATAAAAATCCTTGTAGCCACAGACGTGGCAGCAAGGGGACTTGATATCCCAGATGTAACTCACGTTATAAACTATGATGTTCCTGCTACTTATGACGATTACGTACATAGAATAGGAAGAACTGGTAGAGGTAATAAAAAAGGTAAAGCCCTTACTTTTATTGGTTAATTACTAATTTTCTTTTTCTGTAAATATTTCTAATAACCCTCGTAATAACAATTGCGAGGGTTATTGTTATAATAAAAATACTAATTTTCGCTGACCAACCGTGTACTGTTTGTAGTGAGTTGCCGAAGAAATAGCCAACAAGTAAATGAGCAGGTGCCCATATAAAAGCTGTTAATATGTCCCAAGATATAAATTTAAGCGGGCTCATTTTTGTAAGTCCAGCTACAAATGGGGTTACTGATCTAAGAAAACTAATAAATCTGCCCAGGAGAATACTTTTACCACCATGTTTTTTAAAAAAAGCTTCTCCTTTTTCTAGATGGACTTTTTTTAATATTTTATTTTCGTTTTGGAAAAATTTAATTCCTTTAGTACCGAGCCAATAGCTAAAGCTATCTCCGAGAATGGCACCTATTGCTGCAAACCAAATAAGGTCACCGATATCAAGATAGCCGATAGAGGAGAGAAAACCAAAAAAAATTACGATAGTTGCACCTGGTATAAATGATCCGATGAAAACAAAAGACTCAGCAAATGATACGAATAGTATAAGCCAATAACCCCAAAGGCCTAGGTGTTCAAATTTGGGAAGTATTAAATACAGATAATCAAGCATGATTTATTTTACGATCTCTAATAATTTATTATCGATTATTTTGAGATATTTTGATACTCCTATAGAAGGTTTTATTACCATGGCTTCATCTTTCTTTCTATCGGCATAATTAACTATTATTGTACTACTTGAGATGGTGGTATTCTGTGGAGCTATCCTATCGCCAAGAAGAATGGCATTTGTTCCTATGTATCCATCAGATGTTTTTAGAGCCGCTACAACATAGTAAAATGTGCCACTTCCACCAGTAGTCTGTGACAATAAAAAAGCGACATCCTCTAATCCATCATTATTTAAATCTGCTCGAGCTTCATTACCGAAGAAATTCGTTCCCTCTTTGGAAGCTGAATCTGGTGATATTTTATTTTCTGCTTTTCCATTTATTAGTTTTACGTTAACCCCATTAATTTCATATGAAGTATTTTTGTAATCATTATTTAAAATAGACTTTGTTGAAGGCAAATTATTTCTATATAAAACTACGAATGCTACAATGGCGATTATTACTATAATTATGATATTTTTTTTCATGTGAATATTATAACATATTTATATATTGTTTTCTGGGTATCAAAAAGTGTTGCTATGAAAGATAAAGTAGTATATAATAGTATCACTATGGCAAAAAGAATGGCGGTTAATACAAAAAATAAGGCTTCTCGTTCTAAAAAAACGAAAAAGAGAATTGCTATTAAGCATGCAAGAAAAGCTGCTCATAAAGCAAAAATATCTAAAAGATAAAACCTTACAAAAAACATCCACAGAAGTGGATGTTTTTTGTTATTTAACAACCCCCTTTTGTTTTTATAAATATAATGGTAAAAATATAACTAAGATGAAAAAGATAAAGAAACCAGAATTACTTTCACCAATACAGGATTATACTTCGCTTACTGCAGCCATAAGCAACGGCGCTGATGCTGTATTTTTTGGTATTCAGGGTTTCAATATGCGTGCAGGCGCTAAAAATTTTACAGTAAAAGATTTACCAAAAATAACAAAGATTGCTCACAAAAATAATGTAAAAACCTACCTTGCCATAAACATTATTATTTACCAAGAAGAAATAAAAAAAGTTGAGCAAGTATTGAAGAAAGTGAAGCTTGCTAAAGTCGATGCGATTATTTGTTGGGATTTTGCAATTATTGAAATCGCGAAAAGACTTGGAATAGAGGTGCATATCAGTACGCAAGCAAGTATTTCAAATTCAGAAACTGCAGAATTTTACAGAAAGCTTGGAGTCACAAGAGTCGTTCTTGCTAGAGAATGTTCCCTTGAACAAATAAAAGAGATTAAAAAACACACGAAAGCCGAAATAGAGATTTTTATTCACGGGGCGATGTGTGTATCAGTTTCTGGTAGATGTTTTATGTCTCAATTTCTATATGGTAAATCCGCAAATCGTGGAGAGTGTATGCAGCCATGTAGAAGAAAGTATTTGATTAAACAAATTGATGGAGGAAAAGAGCTCGAGCTTGGTGAAGATTACGTTCTTAGTCCAAAAGATATGTGCACAATGGAATTCCTAGAGAAAATTCTAGAGCTTGATGTTGATTGTTTTAAGATTGAAGGAAGAAACAGAAGCCCAGAATATGTTGCGACTGTTACAAGGGCTTACAGAACAGCTATTGATTTTTATTATGATTCAAAGAAACACGATAAGAAATTTAAAGTAGAATTTGATAATTTAAAAAGTGAATTAATGGAAAAACTTGGAACAGTTTATCATAGAGGTGAAAGCGCCGGTTTCTTTTTAGGTAAACCAATCGATGAGTGGACTAGATCTTACGGAAGTCAGGCAACACAAAAGAAAGAATATATAGGCAAGGTTATAAAATTCTACAAAAAAATTGAAGTCGCAGAAATTTTGATACAAGGAAATATAAAATTAAAAATAGGGGATAGTATTATTTTCCAAGGGCCGACCACAGGAAGCGTGGAAGAAAAGGTGCTATCTCTTGAAATAAATCATGAGCAAGTGAAATCTGTTGGCCGTGGTCAAAAAGTTGCTATAAAAATAAATTCAGTCATTAGAGAACACGATGAAGCCTATATAATTAAAAAAGCCCTTCCTAAATGTGAAAGCGATTGTAATGGATGTAAGGGTTGCCCAGCCGCATAGTTTATATATGTATTTATGTTTTGTGATAGATAATTTTTAAGATATAATATATCTGTATGAATAAAATAAAAAAAAGTTACATGATTACTTCGGTGGTTGTAATTATTTTTTTATGTATTGTTGGTCTATATTTTTATGTAAATAGAAATGGTGTTAGTCTTGATAAAAATATTTTTTCTATAAGAAATACGAGGTTATCTTGGTCTTCTGATATGGGTAAGATGAACTGGGAAACAGCTAGGGTTTCTTGTGCTTCAATAGGAAACGGTTGGAGATTGCCGACAAAAGAAGAACTTAGAACTGCTTTATTTGATCAATTTAAAAATGGAGGAAGCAACCCTGGTGGTTTCCAGAATAACACATATTATTGGTCTGGAAGTGTCTATGATAGCGGTACTGCATGGCTTGGTTACACATACGATGTATTTCTAGGTTACGGTAATAATACTCGTGGTGCTGATAATTCTGTACGTTGTGTTTATTAAATTTTTATTTTCTATATAAAACAAAAACCCGTCTCTTGGACGGGCTTTAAAAAATCATTTTTATTAAAGTACTGGTACATAAGACGGACTAAATTGACACGTCTTTTCATCACATTTGTTTCCTTGAGGGGATACGACTACTGTTACGTGTTTATTGAGATGATGACAAAGTATCGTACTCGTGTGGATTCGATTTTCAATCTGTCCAACCTGTCCACACTTTTTTCTATTTCTGTGCATAACCTTTCCTTTCCTTCAAATGTTTAACTACCCCTTTAATAGCTTAATATATGAATAAATGAAAGTAAAGCTTTATTAGTTAATCTGATTTTAGATTGTTTTATATTATTGATTATATATTTATTAGTGCTAATATTTAGTGTAGATAGCAAAGGAGGCGATGATTGAAAACTTTACATCATAGACGCCCACGGTCGCTTGGTGGTAGAACTACGAAAAGAAACACAAAGTATATCCCTGATGTTAAACACAGGGCCTGGCATACTTTGTTCGGTAACATGACACCCCATGAAATTGCTGAGCAAATAAATAAGGATTATTTGGACCCAGATTACAAAGTGTTTCTTCGTCATCGAAGACGAAGTTAAAATAATTCAGCTCCCATTTACGGGAGCTTTTTTATGTTTAAAATTTTTTCCGTAAATTCTAATCTAAAAAACAATCACAGGGTTTGTTACGGAGAATAATTTTTTGTTCTTTTATCGTATTTATAAAAACTTTTTGTGTCTTATCTCCTCGAGATAGACGTTTATTAAGTGGCGTCTGATGTTTATATCCACGTTTTTCAAATTCGGATATTAACGCTTCGTGGCGCGCATAAAGAGCTTTTGTTTTTCCTACCCAACGTAAGGTTTCGGGGTGTCGTGAGTACCCACCCTTACCTCTATGTTTGGTTAGAATATTCCAAAGACCATGAAGCTCACGGTGTTCTGCGAGTAAATGTTTTCCGCATAAACATTTTGGACTTACATCCCAGATACGCATGCTATCTATTTAAGAAAGTTATGGTCAATTGCAAAACTGTTGCAAAAGATACCCAAACGAGATATGGAATATTAGCCATTGCCACCCATTTAATTTCTGGATAAATAACCAAGAGCGCCCAAATAAGTGTTACGAGTACTAGTAGTATATCAATAGAAGCGAGTAAATTATTTTTTAATCCAAATTGTAAATAAGTAAAAGAGAAATTAAAAATAAGATTTAAAATAAAAGGAAGTGCAATCACCCATGACAATTTTCCGGTAAGTGTTTTGTAAAATACCGTGCCAAAGCTGAAAGCAATGATTGTATATAGGATTGTCCATATCGGGCCAAACAACCAGCCAGGTGGAGACCATGAGGGTTTAATAATTGTTGAATACCAATTATAGGTGTTGTTCATATACTAAAATTATATCAAGTTTCCACTAGCACACAACTACTCGTTTAGTAGGTTAAAGTTAGGACTAAGATTTGTCACTTAGATACCTGCCGGCAACACTTAATGCGAAAGAGGGTAAAATGATACAAACAGTTATAAAAAGTGCTTTTTGTAATAATTTTGTGTGACTAGACATCTCTCCGTCATTTAGGCCCCCTGTAACTATCATTAGAATTCCTATAATTCCGAAAACAATTGACGAATATATAAATATTTTTGTAGCTATTTTTTGCATACGTTTAGTATAACATTAGTTTAAACCATAATAAATATATCAAAAGGACCCTAGGAAAAGGGTCTGATGATTTTTGGTCCCCTAGACAGGTTCAGGATCAAGACCTTTAAGATATTGTAAGGATTTTTCGGCCGCTTTTGAAGCTTGATTGGGATGTAAACAGGTCACTTTGAGTTAGTCGATAATTAATATATAATTATGATAATGAATGAAATTATTACATTAATATCTAAACATAGACAAAATATTTTCGAATTAAGAAATAATAAAGAGTATTTTGTTATTCATCTTTCTGATTTCGTAGATTTTGTAAGTAATAATAATCAAATTAAACCTTTAATTAAAGAATTAGAGAAGGAAAGTGAAAAGGAATTTGAAAAATTAATCAAAATAGAAAAAGAAACGTTTTATGAATTGAAATTAAAATTCGAACTTATTTCAAGTATTATCAAACACAAAAAAATTACTGATGAAAAAGTAATTAAATCATTAAAATACACTGATGATTTTCTTAATGGAAATATAAGAATTAGCGGTGTTGGATCTGAAAATTTAAATTTTTGTTTAAATGATATTTATTATGGTCTAAAAGATATAAATAATGAATCAATTATTAATAATTATTTTGAAGAAAAAGACGGTGGTAGGATTTTTAGTAAAAAATTAGAAAAAAGAAGATCTGTTGAACAATATTTCGAAAATAATAGAAAAAATAAAATTTGGGGGAATTGGGATTATCTTAAGTTAATAAATAAAATAAAAGAAGCAACTAACAATAACTGGGCTAATTTAATTTTTAGTAAAGACGATAATATTGACTTAGATTTAGTGGGTAAATATGTATATTTATTACATTTTAAATTTGGTAGAGGAAATAACTCCAGCGATAGCCAATTAATAAATGATTATCTTTTATATACTGATAGATTGATTAATTATATTCAGAGTAAATTTTGTGAGGATAATAAATTTGTTAGGTTTCTGTCTTGGTTTTTTGATATGAAAAACCCTTTTATGTATATAATTGTTGTTGTGGTTATTTTATTGTTAACAATATTAATAAAAAATAATCTCAATATAGATATATGATACAAAATATTATTTCAATAATAGTTATCAGTGGTTTAATTTATGTACTATTCAAAGCCGGTTTAATTCAAAAAGCTGGGGATCATGTTGTAGATTTAGCAGCCAAAGCAATTGCAAAAATAGTTTTATTCTTAATTGTGATGATTATTGTTGGTTTGATTGCTAATATATTTATTAAGTAGACTTAACTTTTTATTGAAAGCTACCTGTCCGGATATGAACAGGTCGCTTTCACCAAACTAAACTGCTCCGTGGGTAGGGTATCTTCCATTACATGGACAGTAACCCCATTGGATTTTTTGTTTCATTTCATTTACAAAAAATACTCAATGGGGCTTCGATCCCTACACGTGAGTGATAATATCACTCACTCCCCGTCGCAGTAAAAGTAAAAGCGCCCGTTAAGGCGCTAAACTTTTATCTGCTCCGTGGGTAGGGATCGAACCTACGACCAATCGCTTAACAGGCGATCGCTCTACCGCTGAGCTACCACGGAATATTTACTCTTAAATATAAGAGCGGTTTTTGTATATTAGCAAAAAGATTAGAAAAAGAAAAGCCCTTATTGATATTTTTCTTTAAATAGTGTATGCTCTTAGGACTATGGTAAACCGAATGAGACATAATAGATCCCAGAGAGGGAGCACAAGATCTCACCATTCATTAAAGAATGTTGCGATAACAAAATGCCCTGATTGTGGATCTACAGTAATGAGACATCAAGCTTGTTCAACTTGTGGTAAGTATAAAGGCAAAGTGGTTATAAACCTCGAAGCAAAAGCAACAAAGAAAACAAAAGCTAAAAAGTCTGAGAAAAAGGCCGAGTAAAAATCGCCGTGCCCGCCGAAAGGTGGGCTTTTCTTTTTATTTTATATTTGTTAAAATAGTCTTAGTAAAAAGAATATGTCAAACAGGCACCTTGCTAGATCAATAGTTCTTCAAACCGCTTTCGAGTGGGATTTTAGAAGTCTCTCCAGAGAAGATTCTCTCCTTTCTTTATCCAAAAATAATATAGAGTTTGGTGAAGGTGATGCAGATGTATCTTTTATGGAAAGTCTTTTAAAGGGTGTTATTGATAAAAAGACAGACCTTGATCACATCATAGTGAAAGCTGCCCCAGAGTGGCCACTTGAGAAGATCTCTCTTGTTGATAGAAATATTTTACGTATTGGGCTTTATGAGCTTCTTTTTTCTGATAGACATGAAGTACCTGCGAAGGTAGCGATAAACGAAGCTATTGAGCTTGCAAAAACATATGGTGGAGAAAAAAGCGGTGGTTTTGTAAATGGAGTTCTTGGTACTATTTACAAAGAGCTTGGTGAGCCGGGCAAAGAAGAACAAACAAAAAAAAAGACAATTAAAGAAATCTCGTTTGATAAGATGCCGATTAAAAGATTGGTCGGTGCTGTGGTTTATGCTAAAAAAGATGATGAAATATTTTTTGCTTTTGTGCATGATGTTTTTGGCAAATGGACTTTGTCAAAAGGAAAGCTACAAGACGGTGAAGATATGAAAGCGGGTCTTAGAAGAGAAATAAAAGATGAGATCGGTGTTGATATCGAAGTCGAGGATGAGCTTTTGAGCAATGAATATATTGCCAATCATCCAGAGGAAGGAAAAATCCGTAAGCAAGTCACTTATTTTCTTGCAAAGTCAGATATGAATGAATTGAAGCGAGGGGACAGTGGTGGTTTAGACGACGCAAAATGGTTTAAGCTTCAAGAAATTCAAACACTCAATTTCTACGATGATATCTTGCCAATTATCACTAAAGCGATTACTATAATTGGAAGTAGATAGAATCTACCTTAACCATAAATAGGATGAAACCAGATTTTACAAAATTCGAACAGAGCTCAGGAATAACCTTTAAAAATAAAGGTCTTTTAATGCAAGCTTTTACTCACAGGTCTTATTTGAATGAGCATAGAGATATAGAGATGGGCCATAATGAAAGATTAGAATTTCTTGGGGATGCTGTACTTGAGCTTATTGTTACGGAGTATTTATACGGAAAATATCCAGATAAAACAGAAGGTGAGCTTACTTCATATAGATCAGCGCTTGTAAAAGCAGAGACACTTTCCGAATCAGCCGCAAAAATCGGTATGAATGATTTTCTTTTACTTTCGAGAGGAGAAGCAAAAGATATCGGAAGAGCAAGACAGATAATCCTTGCAAATACTATTGAAGCTCTTATCGGTGCAATCTTTTTAGATCAAGGTTATGAAATGGCAAAGTATTTTATTTCTAAAAATATTTTCTTTTTAATAGATAAGATTATTGAAGACCAAATGTGGCTCGATGCGAAAAGCAAATTCCAGGAAAAAGCACAAGACAAAGAGGGTATTACTCCACTTTATAAATCTGTAAAAGAAGAGGGTCCAGATCATGACAAGCAATTTACCGTTGCTGTGTTTCTCGATACAGAAAAAATAGCTGAAGGCGAAGGAAAGTCAAAACAAGAAGCAGAACAAGACGCTGCAAAGAAAGCTATTAAGGAAAAAGGCTGGGTTTAGTGGTATAATACTTATATGAAAGAGCAATCAGAATTAGTTCAAAGTGAGTCTGAAGATATAAAATCAACAAAAGAACTTATTTCTGTTTTAGAAAAAGAAGTTGCTTTAGAAAAAGAAGCTGCTTTGGAAACACTAAAACTGGAAAAAGAAGCTGCTTTAGAAAAACTAAAAAAGGTATTTCCTAATAAACAAGAAAGTAAGGCTGACGAGAATCTGTTGGATTTTAATGAAAATGGAGAACCTATTTTATCAATCGAGCAGCAAGAAGAGTTAAATTTTACCAAAGTTAATACTTCTGAATATCACAGATCTTTATCTGAAGGTCTTATTACGAATGAGATCTATGAAAAAAGAGAAAAGAACATTAGAAAATTTGGTGATGATTTAGAAAAGGAAGGAGTAAACCCTTTGGAGTATCTTTTGTGGCATATAATAACTGGTAGTGGTTCACACGAAGGACTAAATCTTCGTTTTGATTTGCCAGATAAAAGAATTTGGAATTTTATAAAAGTCTTATATGGTGTAGAATAATCTTCCGTATGTATTTAAAAAGTATAGAAATTTCTGGTTTTAAATCGTTTGCCAAAAAAAGTGTATTGGATTTTAATACACCTATTTCTGCTATTGTTGGTCCAAATGGTTCTGGTAAATCAAATGCTGCTGAGGCATTTCGTTTTGTTCTTGGTGAACAATCCATAAAATCTCTACGTGGAAAAAGGGCAGAAGATTTAATTTTTAATGGTGGTAAAGATGCTCCTCGTGCAAATAGAGCTTCAGTAAAACTTGTTTTCAATAATGTACAAAGAGTACTTAATATTGATTTTGATGAAGTCGCTTTGGAGCGTGTAGTGCATAGAGATTCTTCTAGTGAGTATTTTATAAATGGAAGTCTTGTAAGATTGAAAGATATTATAGAATTGCTTGCAGGAGCTCATATTGGTGCTTCTGGACACCATATTATTTCTCAAGGTGAAGCTGACAAAGTCCTAAACGCAAACACCAGAGAAAGAAGAGAGACTATAGAAGAGGCTCTTGGTTTGAAAATATATCAATATAAAAAAGAAGAAAGTATAAGAAAGCTCGATAAGACTGAAGAAAATATAAAACAAGTAGAATCTCTAAGAAGAGAAATAGCTCCGCATATTCGTTTCCTTAAAAAACAAGTAGAAAAAATTGAAAAAGCAGCAGAGATGAAAACGGATCTGACAAAAATGTATCACGAATATTTTTGTCGTGAAGAATCGTATTTGAATCACGAAAGACAAAATATTATTTCAGAAAAAGAGCCACTTCTAAACAAAAAGGAAGAGTTGGAAAATGAACTAAGAATCGCGAAAGAGACTTTAGTAAAATCAAATTCAAAAGATCACAAAAGTGACAGCGTTATGGAGGTGGAAGGGAAACTCAAAGAAACCCGTATTTTAAAGGATTCTTTGATGAGAAACGTTGGAAGGATTGAAGGAGAAATTTCTTCTCTTCTAAGACTTTTGAAAAAACAAAATGAAGCAAGTAGCGCAATGGCAAACAAGACCGTATTACTTTCTCAGGTGGAAAATATTACCAAAGAAATAGATTTGGAAATTGACGACGTTTTTGAAACAGATGATATTTCAAAAGTAAAAGAAATTTTCAGAACCATCAAAAAACTTTTGAAAGATTTTATTGAAAAAAATAAAGAAAATGAAAACAAACAAGCTACAGATGAAATTGAAAATGATATAAAGACCTTAGAATCAGAAAAGGGCGGATATGAGCTTAAGATAAAAGATGCAGAAAAACTCGAAATAGATTTGGAAGAGCAATATGTCTTTTTGAAGAGTGAGATAGAAAAAGAAAGAGATTCAAATAGAGATGCAGAAAAAGCATTGTTTAGGATTGTTGCTGAACAAAATGATATTCGTGGACATCTTAGCGTAATTCAAAATAGAGAAGAAATATTAAGAAAAAATGAAGAAGATTTTAAGAGGGAATTACAAGAGGGTTCTATCTTGGTTGGTATTCAGGCTTTAAGATATAAAGATTTTTGGCCTATGGGTGAAGGTGGAGTGGCAATTTCTTTAGAAGAAATTATAAATGAGCCAAGACAAAATCAAGAAGACAGAAGACGGGCTTTGGAGAAAATAAAAATTCGTCTTGAAGACGCTGGTGTCGCAGGCGGAGACGAAATAATGAAAGAGTTTAAAGAAACTTCCGAAAGAGATGTATTTTTGGCAAAAGAGCTTGAGGACTTATTTAAATCTTCTGAATCTTTGAAGGTTCTTATAAAAGAGCTAGATGAAAAGCTTACAAATGAATTTAAGCTCGGTGTTACAAAAATAAATATTCAATTCCAAGAATTTTTCATCGCTATGTTTGGTGGAGGTTCTGCAAAGCTTTCTCTTGTTAAAGAAAAGAAAAGAAAGAAATCTGATACTGAAATTGCAATAGCTGGCGAAGGTGATGTCCAAGAACTTGGTGAAGAAGAGGAAGAACAAGAACAAGAAGAAGGTCTTGATATTGAAGTAAATCTTCCTAAGAAAAAGATTAAGGGTCTTATGATGCTTTCTGGTGGAGAAAGAGCCCTTACTTCCATTGCTTTACTCTTTGCTATTTCTCAGGTAAACCCACCACCATTTATTATTTTGGATGAAACAGATGCGGCTCTTGATGAAGCAAATTCTAGAAAGTATGGAGACATGATTGCAAATCTTTCAAAATATTCTCAACTTATTCTTATTACTCACAATAGAGAAACAATGTCGCGCGCGGGTGTCATATATGGTGTAACAATGGGTAATGATGGTGTATCAAGACTCTTATCTATACAGTTTGAAGAAGCAGTGCAAGTTGCAAAATAATTTAAAAATTTTATGGGAATATTATTAACATTTTTTGGTGGTCTAGTTCTTACTGTTGGAGATATAGTAATGAAAAAGTGGTTAGTTAATAACAATTGGTATATCTTTTTGTGTGGGTTACTGTTTTATTTTATAGGATGTATATTTGTAGCTTTTAGTTTTAAATATGCGAATATAGCAATTGCTTCACTTCTATTGATTTTGTTTAATATAATTTCTCTTCTTATAGTAAGCTACTTTTATTTTGGAGAAAAACTAAATGCAATACAGATTTTTGCAATGATTCTTGGTTTAATAGCAGCTATAATACTTGAGTATAGTGGGGAATAAGATTACCCAAATAAAAGTATCTATTGACTTTTATATCTATATATGCTATACTTGAGATAGTACGGATTTGGCAATGAGGCTGAGTCCTTTGAAAAAACAGGAGAGTTTATGAAAAAAAAGTTATTATTAATTGTGGCTGTAGTGGCGGTATTGTTTGTCTTCTCAATACCTTTTCTTTATGTGGTTAATCGCGAAAAGGCAAGCAACGTTGTGAAGGATAAGCAGTTTTATGCCAACCTTTACATTGCGAAGACCAATACTTTCATGAAAACAGGTGAAGGAATCTCTACCTGTCGAACATTGAAGGGTGTCGTAATCACTGAACCATCGTTGGTACCTGGTTCAAATATTCGGATCGGCAAGGTGCAATTCGACAATGGTATCTGTGACACTTTGTTAATGGATACAGGAATTGCAGTCGGCGATAAAATTACGGTATCGTTTTACAGTACGATACGCTCAGATAACCTGAACAGGAATATCGCCATTGCCGTTAAGGACGAATAATCCTAATTCGACAAACAAAAAGGCTCGCGCCAAAACGCGAGCCTTTATTATTTATAAATTATTCCTGCACTATCTCATAATCCATCGTCTTTCTGTCTAAGTCAGCACTTATGAGTTTAATTTTTATTTTTTGTCCCAGGACAAAAGTCTTTTTTGTTTTTTCTCCGACTATTTTATAATTTTTTGCATCAAGTACATAGAAGTCGTCTCCGAGTGAAGAAAGCTTTATCATACCCTCTGCTCTTGTCTCTGTGTCTTCAGCATAAATACCCCATTCAGTAACACCAGTGATTGAACCATTGAAAACTTGCCCGATTTTATTTTGCATAAATTCGATCTGCTTATATTTTCTTCCGTCACGCTCTGCTTCTGCAGCTTTGATTTCTTGGTCTGTGCTGTGTCTTGCTGCATTTTCATAAAAAGCCCAATCTTGCTCAGCGACTTTTTCTCCAGTAAGAATTTTTTGTAAAACTCTGTGTACGAGAAGGTCTGGGTATCTTCTGATAGGTGAAGTGAAGTGCGCGTAATATTCGAAAGCCAATCCGAAGTGTCCAATATTTTTTACAGAATAAATTGCTTTTGCCATAGAGCGGATGGCTGCTGTTTTTACCAAACCTTCTTCAGCTTTTCCTTCTACTTGCGCGAAAAGTGCTTGCATATCTTTACCGGTTACGCTGCCATTTTTACCTATTACAAGATTGTGTCCGAGAGCTTTTACAAAGATAGATAGCTCTGCGATTCTGTCTTTGTCTGGGAGGTCGTGAATACGATAAGGAAGGGGAATAGAGCGACCTGTTTTTTTCTCAAATTTATATACATACTCTGCGACCTCTCTGTTTGCGAGAAGCATAAATTCTTCCACAAGCTTGTGTGTATCTAGCCTTTCTTTTTTATAAATTCTTATTGGCACGCCTTTCTCATCAAGTTCAAAAGCTATTTCGTCTTGTTCGAAATCTATTGCACCTTTCATTGCTTTTTCTTTACGCATTATTTTTGCAAGGCGATTTAACTCAGCGAGCTCTTCGTGATATTTTGTATTTTTATCATTTATAGAATCTTGTGCACTTTCATAAGTAAATCTTTTTGCTGATTTTATGACAGATTTTCCAAACCACTTTGAAAGAATTTGTGCTTTTTTATCCATTTCAAAAATAGCAGAGAAGGCTAGTTTTTCTTCGTTTTCATTTAAACTACAAAGATTGTCTGAAAGTTCAAAAGGAAGCATGGGTATTGTGCGGTCTGGGAGGTACACTGAACAACCTCTTTTAAAAGCTTCTTTGTCGAGATCGCTTTTTTCTCTAACATAGTGAGATACATCTGCGATGTGCACGCCGATTTCATAATTACCATTTGAGAGTCTGTTGAAAGAGATAGCGTCGTCAAAGTCTTTTGCTGTCTTTGGGTCGATAGTAAAAGTAAGAATATTTCTAAGATCTTTTCTTTTTGTAAATTCTTCTTTAGGTACGGTAATATTATTTTTAGAAATTATTCCCGCTTCCAACATGACCTTTTCTGGGAATTCGATTTCAAAACCTTTATCATATACAATAGAATGCATCTCGGCTGTGTTCTCACCTTTCTTTCCGACGATTTCCAAGATTTCTCCTTCAGATAATTCTGGTATATTTTTCCATTTGATTATTCTTGCTCGAACTTTGTCTCCCTCGACTGCTTTACCGATTTTTTCTTTTGGTATTCTTACGTTGAGCTTTATTTTTCTGTCGTCTGGAATAGCAAAGTAATCATCTTTTACAATCTTCATTGTACCAGCGAAAATTTTCTTACTTCTTTCTAGTACTTTTACGACTTCACCCATAGGTGCACCAGAAAGAGATTTGCCAAATATTTTAGCCTCAACTTTATCATGCGCCATTGCTGTGTTTAGAAACCTTGTTGATATCTCTGCTTCTTCGCCACCATCATCTGCAAGGAAGTAAGCGACATTGCCACGGACAGCGCGAATAGTACCAAGCATTATTTTGGTTTTGTTTTTTAGATTATTGGGTTTAGTGCGGGACCAATTATTACTTTTTTGTTCTGTTTTACCTTGTTTTGCCTTGTTATCAAAACTTTTAAATTTACTGTGATTTTTCATTTGTTCGGCTAGTCTAGCACAAAAAGGGCTATTTAGCACGGAATATTTTTAAAAAGATTGACTTTCTTTTGTTTTTTGTTAGTATGTTTTCTACATATGTTAATAATTAGATTGCAAAGAGTAGGAAGAGTTCATGAGCCAAGTTTCCGTATAGTTCTTACGGATTCTAAGTTTGGACCTAAAAGCGGAAAGCCAGTAGAAATACTTGGTTCTTATGATGCTAGAAAAGGAAAGGGAACAAACAGTATCGAAGCCGAAAGAGTGAATTACTGGATTTCAAAAGGTGCAAAACTTTCTGAAACAGTTCACAACCTTTGTATAGAAATGAAAGTCTTCACAGGAAAGAAAATAAACGTTCTTCCTAAAAATAAAATTATAAACGCAAATAAAGCTAAGGAAGCGGAAGAAGCTGCAAAGAAAGCTAAAGAAGCTCCAAAGCCAGAACCAGTAGCAGAAGCTCCAGCTCCTGCCGAAGCAGCTCCAGAAACTCCAGTAGTTGCATAAAATAAATTAAAAAAACATCTTAATAAGATGTTTTTTTAATTGCTTGCCTTTTTATGATGTGATATTATATTCGCATAAGCAGTATTATTATTTACCGGTCGAATTACTGCACAGTCAGAATAAAAAACAAAAACAATGGAGAAAGATGCACAGTTTTTAGATTTCGTTGTTAAGTCTTTAGTCGATGTTCCAGAGAAAGTAAAAATCGAAAGAACAGTAGATGAAATGGGTGTGTTATTGACCCTTGTCGTAGACAATGCCGATATGGGCAAGGTCATCGGAAGATCAGGTAATACAGCAAAGGCTATAAGAACACTTCTTAGAGTTGTAGGAATGAAAAACAATTCAAGAGTAAATTTAAAGATAAACGAACCAGAAGGAAGTCAGAGAGTTATGGGAGAAATGGCTCCAAAGCCAGAGATGAAAGCTTCAAAGACAGTAGATGAAGCTATGGCAGACCTTAATCTCTAATAAATTAAGATTTAAAAACAAAAGGCCGCGCACTTCGTGCGCGGCCTTTTGTATTTGCGTATTAATATTAAGTGTATTAATATTTATTTTAGATAAGAAAGGGGTACACCATGTCTATAGAGCTTGACCAAAAAGATTGTGGTTGTTGTGGTTCGGGGGTTGTAAAACCCAAGCTACCTAAAAAAAGAATAACCGAAAATGAAAGACAAGCAGCAATTGACGGTAACCATCTCAATATTCCACATGGGCCTTTAAATGGTAAAGTGTCATCAATACATTTTAATCGTTCAAGTATCGAACGAACTCTAGGTATTGGTGATTAGTTCACCATTGAAATTTATGAGGAGGTTTAGCCTCCTCTTTTTATTGCTATTTTTGTATTTTTGTTGTATTTTAACTACTGTGAATTTTCACATAATTACATTATTTCCAGAATCTTTCAGCTCATATTTAAATGAGTCAATTTTGGCGCGTGCAATAAAAGAGAAAAGATTAAAAGTTAATTTTTATAATCCTCGTGATTTTGTCCGCCTTGTCGGAGCTCAGAAAAAAAGAGCGAAGGAGGGTGGAAAAGATTTTAAACCATACAAAAGAGTGGACGCTATTCCTTATGGCGGAGGCCCTGGTATGGTGATGCAAGCAGAACCAGTCGCGAAAGCAATTGAAAAAGTACTGAAGAAGATTCAGGATAAAAAGCCTAAAATTAAAATAATTTTCCTTTCTCCAAAAGGAAAGCAGTTTGATACTGATTATGCAAAAACCACAGTAAAAAAGTTTACTGATATCATAATAATTTCTGGAAGATATGAAGGAATAGATGAAAGAGTAAATAAAATATTTAAGACTGAAAAAATAACAGTTGGGCCGTTTGTACTTACTGGCGGTGAACTTCCAGCGATGATTATTATGGATTGTATATCAAGACAAATCGATGGCGTGCTCGGAAATAAAGCGTCACTTGAGGAAGAAAGAGTTTCTAGTCCAGAAGTTTATACACGCCCAGAGATTTTAGAATTTAAAGGTAAGAAATATAAAGTTCCACCAGTATTACTATCTGGAAATCATAAACTTATAGATGAGTGGAGAAGTAGTGGTAAAAAATAATTAAGTTTATGAATTTCAATTTCTCTAATATCATTTATGGTATTTCAAACAAAATGGATGGCAGTATGAGAATTGACGGTGGTTTTGAAAAAATAGGTTTGGAAAATAGGAAAAGACTTTTTGAAAGATATAAAATTAACAATCTAAGAAACATAAAAATAAAACAATGTCATGGAATTAATGTTGTTGTTTTAGATAGATATATTGAAGATAAAATAGAGTGTGCTGATGGAATAATAACTTCAGAAAAAGAAGTAATTTTGTCTGTAACTGTTGGAGATTGTTTACCAGTTTATTTTTATGATCCAGCTAAAGAGATAATTGGTATTGCTCATGCCGGTTGGAAGGGTGTGATAGATAATATTTCAAAGAATATGATAAGTAAAATGATAGAAAGTTTTGGTTCAAACCCACAAGATATTGTTGTAAATATAGGACCACATATTAGAGATTGCCACTTTGAAGTTAAAAGTGACTTAGTCGATATATTTAAAAAATATAAAGAACAAATAATAAAAAAAGACGAAAAATTTTATATAAATCTTGGAAAAGTTGTTGAACGTCAATTGGTAGAATCTGGTGTTAAGTTTCAAAATATTATCTTTAGTGAAAAGTGTACCCACTGTGATAAAAGTTTATTTTCTTTCAGAAGAGATAAACCAAAAGACGTTGAAGTTATGTTGGCTTTTATTGCAAAAATATAAAACATATTTTTATATAATAATTATATTATTGTGTTAGAATATCCCCATGACCCAAAGAGAAGCACTAGAAATTTTAAAAATGGGATACAACTGCTATATCACTGGTGCGGCTGGTTCTGGTAAGACACACCTTTTAAATGAGTACATTAAATATCTCAAAAAAAATAATGTAGAAGTCGGTATTACAGCTTCCACAGGTATTGCTGCGACACACATGGGCGGTACCACTATTCATTCTTGGTCTGGGCTTGGTATTCGTGATGAGATGACAGAGTACGATCTTGAAGATTTGGAAACAAAAAAATATTTGTATGATAGATTTGTAAGTACAAAAGTTTTGATATTGGATGAGATCTCAATGCTTCATCATTTTCGTCTTGATCTTATAGACAAGATTGCGAGGCATTTAAAAAGAAACGATCTACCTTTCGGTGGTATGCAGGTTGTCCTCTGCGGGGATTTTTTTCAGCTTCCACCTGTCTCTAGACTTGGAGAAAAAGAATCTCGTTTCTCTTATCATTCAGAATCTTGGAAAGATCTTAATCTTAAAATATGTTATTTAGAAGAACAACACAGACACAAAGATAAATCTTTTTTAAAGATATTAAATGATATTCGTTCAAATAGAATGAGTGAGGAAAGTATGTCAAACTTGAAATCTAGACACAACAAAAACCCAGATTCAGATATTCCTCCAACGAAGCTTTATACTCATAATACAGATGTAGATAATATAAATGATTCAGAACTTTCTAGGTTAGAGGGACAAATTTTCTCATATACTATGGAAACAAAAGGTAAAAAGCCGCTTGTAGAATCTTTGAAAAAAAGTTGTCTTTCACCAGAAACCTTACGTTTGAAAATCGGAGCGAGAGTAATGTTTGTAAAAAATAGTTTTGATGCTGGTTATGCAAATGGAACTCTTGGAAAAATTATTGCTTGTGATTATTCTGGCCCCAGAGTAATGACTGTTTCTGGAAAAATAATAAATGTAGAAAAAGCTACCTGGACGGTAGAGGAGGAGGGTAAAATAAAAGCACAAATTACTCAATACCCACTTCGTTTAGCATGGGCAATAACAGTACACAAAAGCCAAGGAATGAGCTTGGACTGTGTAGAGGTAGATTTGTCAAAATCTTTTGAAAAGGGGATGGGCTACGTCGCACTTTCTCGTGTACGTACTCTGGGTGGGCTTAAGCTTCTTGGGTTAAATAAAATAGCATTAGAAGTAAGAGAAGATATTATTGAATTTGATGGAGATTTACAAGAGATGTCTCTTAAAGATTCTCGTTGGCTCAGCTCTTTTGACGAGAGTGAAATAAAAGAAAAACAAACTGATTTTATAAGAATGGTTGGTTCACCAGAAACTGCGAATAAGGCGAATAAAAAAAGAAGAATCTCAGCACTTGATCAAGTAAAAGCTATGGCAGAAGAAGGGCTCGGTTTGAAAGCGATGGCGAAGGAAAAAGGTATTAAAGTGGAAACCATACTTACACATTTAGAAAAGATTATAGAAAAATATCCAGACTTCAATATTGATTTTTTAAAGGAAGAAATATCTTCTGATAAATTTAAAAAGATTTGGTCAGCCTTTAAAAAATCTTATGGGGAAAATCGTGAATTACTTTTGGCACCTGTTAAGAATAGTCTTGGTGCCGGTTTTACATATGAAGAACTTAGAGTAGTAAGACTTTTTGTTAGAAAGACAGGATTATAGGAAATTACTAGTGGGGGATTGCTTTTATTTTTAATTGTTGTATGGTTTACAAAGGTCATAAGGCACGAAGCCTTGTGAATGCATATTGAAAGTAGGTAAAAATGGGCGAAAAAGTATTAGGACGCAGAAAAATTGCGTTCGAAATGAAGAGAGAACTGGTTATAGGTGCAGAAGTTTATTACAGTGTTGATTCGGCGGTTGATTTCTTGATGGAAAGATTGAAGTTGACCAAGCAAGAAGCACTGACATATTTCAAGGAGCTTGATGTTTGCGATTTAATCGATTTTGTTCCAGAGGCGACCGTCTTTTTGTTTCTCATTTGATTGTTCACTAACATTAAATAGAAAAGGATGATTAATAATGCCTAAAGAAGTTAATGCAGGCGATCGTCGTAATTACCAGAAAGGTACTTATGACAGGCGGCCAACAAGTCGCAGAGGTTGTTCAAAGACTGCACTAAATTGCAGGGAAATTGTCACCATGATGATTGCTGAATACCTTAAGCCCGGAGAAAAGTCTCTGAGCTTCGACGTCGCTGTCGATTTTGTGGTTAGAGAGTTTACAAAACTCGAAAAGGCAAAAGGTAAGAAAAGAAAAATCAAAAAAATCAGTAAGACCTGGGCAAGGTTGTATATAGCAGGTCTCGCCGGCGCTGGAGTCATTGAGGTTTTAAAAGAAAATCCAAAAGAGATTGTGTTTATCGAAAAAGCAAAATCAAATTTCGGCGTTCTGTAAAACAACTTTGAGTCTAGGCTTTCAGAACCTGTCCATTTGGACAGGTTTTTTATTTTTACAATTTTTAGTGTATAATTTAAATATAAAAAAATGGCACTTAAAAACGATACAAAAAATAAATCAAAAAAAGTCGGTAGAAATATAATAATTACGTTTATCTCTTTTTTTCTTATTGCTGGGTTATTTTTTATTACAACAAATAAAAAAGTTTTTGATTTAATTGCTTCAAGAATTAGTCAATTCGCTACTGTGATTTCTTCTGTGCTTGTTTTGGAGACAAACGATTTCCGAGCAACGCAAAATGAATCGAGCCTCACAGTAAGTGAAATTCTTACAAAAGCAGCACAAATGAAGGCTGATGATATGGCAAATAAAAGCTACTTTTCACATACTGGCCCTAAAGGCGAGCTTCCTTGGGTTTGGTTTGATAAGGCTGGTTATAAGTACAAATACGCGGGTGAAAACCTTGCTGTGGATTATACAGAGTCATCGGATGTTACAGAAGGTTGGATTAATTCTGCGAAACACAAAGCAAATTTACTTAATACAAATTTTACAGAAATAGGTATTGGTGTTGCGGACGGAATGTTTGAAGGACACAAAACAACTTTTGTAGTCCAATTTTTCGGTAAACCTTTATTACCTCAAGAAACTGAAAGTGTAAAAAATACTATCAGTACAAAATCTATAAAATTATCAGATCCGGCTGACCCTGTTGTAACTACCTCTGATTTAGCAAAAGGAGAAGTCTTGGGAGTTGAGACAAACAATAATCAAAATAATAATTTTGCTATAGGTGCAGTTATTTTAATTGTATTACTTATACTTCTCAAACTTTTTATAAAGAGAAAAGACTCTTCATATTCAAGAGGAAAATAATTAAATTAAATATTTAATTATTAGTACGAGTATTATGATTATAGATATTGTGAATATCCAATGTCTTACAATCATACTCAAAAAATCTAATATCTTATTGTAAATAGTATTACCAACTTTTTTGACGGTGCCTTCATTATATGTGGTGTCTATACCAAGTACACGGCCGGTTGGCTTATCGTTTGCTTTACTGACGCTATTTACAGAAGTAGTATTGGTGGAAGTTTTAGGAAAAAGGGTTTCTGAAACCGGCTTTTTAAAATCTTCTATTTTATCTGCAAATACACTAGTGTATTTATCTATTGTATCCACAACACTTAGCGCTACCTTTTCTGCTGTATTTTTTACATCCTCGATCGTTATTTTTTTATTTATTGAAAGATTTACATTATCGCTTTCAAACGAAATAAGCGAGCTCGTACTCACATTATTAATATTTGTAATTCGTATTTGCACAGAATGACGTCCATTTGTTGCTTTCCAAGGACTATTTATTTCTATTAGACTATTTTTTTCTGATGTGAAGTTTACTTTTGAATTTAACTCATCATCTACTATAAAAGAAGCCGTTCCAGAAAAGCTTGTTGTAGAATTATTTCTAATAGCACCATATATTTTTATAGAATCTTGGTCGTTTATTGTTATTGCTGAATACCACACGCTTGGTAAGACCCCAGCATTTATCTGTTCTGCTTGTGCCAGAGATACTTTCGCCGAAAATATCAGAGAGATTAAAAATATAGTTAATATAGTTTTTTTCATACTCGTATATAATTTTAACATATAAATGATATAATTTAAAAGATGTTACATAAAATATTTAACATAATTAAAAAATACGAAAGAGTGGGGTCTGCCCTCGGTCTTATCACCGGTTTGATTCTTACTCCACTTGCTCTTGGGCGTATTGATATGCCAATAGAAAATATTTGGATTGTCCTTCACTTACTCATGGCAATAGTTGGTATTTTAATTTTAAATTATTATGAAAACTTAGTTACAAAAGGGAAGACAAACGAAAAACATAAAGAAGTTGTGCATTTTTGGCTTACGATTTTGATTCAGTTTGCTTATGGTAACTTGTTCTCTACTTTTATTGTTTTTTATTTTAGAAGTGCTGTACTTTCTTTCGCTTGGCCATTTTTACTTTTTATTCTTGCTTTACTTATTGGTAATGAAATCTGGAAGCCGTATTATCATGTACTTACACTTCAGCTCACCACGCTTTTTCTTGCAGTATATATGTTTGTGATTTTTGGTTTGCCAGTAATATTAAAACATATTGGAACAGATGTATTTTTATGGAGCGGGTTTTATAGTTTATTATTTATTTTTATATTTTCATTAATACTTCGTAGTTTTACAAAAGAGAAATTTAAAAAAAGTAGAAAGAGTTTAGTTTTTAGTATTTTGGGTGTTTATATAATAATAAATGCGATGTACTTTCTTAATATTATTCCACCAATTCCTCTTTCTTTGAAAACCGCTGGGGTTTATCATGATCTTTCCAAAAATTCAGCCGGGAATTATGTAGCTCTAGAAGAAACGAGAGATTGGAAAACTTTTTTTGAAATGTACCCAGTTTTTCATCGCTTAGGCGATGAACCCGTCTATGTTTTTGGTGCAGTATTTGCTCCAACACAATTGAACACTAAAATTTTTCATAAATGGCAGTATTTTGATGACAAGACAAAAAAGTGGATAGATTCAACTATATTAGAAATACCCATAGTCGGTGGGCGTGAAAAAGGTTTTAGAATATATTCTTCAAAAGAAACTCTTTTTCCGGCTCTTTGGAGAGTAGATGTACTTAGTGAAAGCAAACAAATTATTGGGAGGCTAAAATTTAAAATTCAGGATGTTTCTCGTCCTGTTCAAATGGAAAGCGTGGTTATGTTATAATTACTGAATGAAAACAAAAATCCTTATTGCATTTTTTGTACTATTTTTAGCTGTTATTTTTGTTGGTGGTATTTTCTCTGTTTCCCAAATAAAAAATAAAACAAAAATTGTTGCCTGCACAGCTGAAGCCAAACTTTGTCCAGATGGCAGTGCTGTAGGTAGATCTGGTCCAAATTGTGAATTTGCAGAATGTCCTGGTGCAAATACCTCTGCGACTACCACTCCGATTTATTTACCACAATTACAAAATACAGGGAAGATCGGGAACAAAATTTTGATTCAAGGTATTTCTATTACTCCACTCGAACTTAGACAAGATAGTAGATGTCCAGAAGGGGTGTATTGTATTTGGGCTGGGACAGTAGAGATTCGTGTGAGATTAGAAAAAGGAACAAACACAACAGATGTTTTTATAAAGCTAGGTGAAATAGTTAGTTTTGATGGTAAGGGTGTACTTTTTAAAAGTGTTCTTCCAAATTCTAAGGGTGGTGCTTCTATAAATCCTAGTGATTATTTCTTTGAATTTTCCATTGTGCCTTTAGGTGATATTAAACCTGGAAATACAGAAAATGGGCAGATATTTTAGTGTATTAGGCGTATCTAAATGGTAATGTTGATAACTCTTTGACTTTTTATTTGAGAAAGTGTATTATATCCAAAGCTTTAAATCGAATGAGTTGCGACTGGGAAAGCGCCAGTGTAAGTAAGAAAAAAATATCTTGCTTAAAAAAATAAGATAAACAAAATAAAATAATTAAAGAAACCTGAAAGGAGGGTGTCTTTTTGTTTTGTGCGTTATATTTCGTATTTTTTTGAGGAAGCTATTTTTGAGTTTATTCGTTTATTAGTTTTTATTAACTTTAATTAATAGTAAAAATGAAAAGAGCCGCAAATATTTTGACAGATGGTGTAATGGGAGGAAAACTTGAAAAAAAGTATTTCAGTAAATTCAAAGAGCCTCTTGCAAAAATGCCAAACCTCGTGGACCATCAGATGAAGTCATATCAATGGCTTCTGACAGAAGGTATCACAGAAATCTTCAAGGAGTTTTCTCCGATAAAAGATTACGCGGATAAAAAGTTTGAATTATCTTTCACTGATTTTCAAGCTATAACTCCGAAGCATGATGAGTTCCATTCAAAAGAAAAGAAAGTTTCTTATGATGCTCAACTCAAAGCGAAAGTTAAACTAAAAAATAAAACACTTGGAACTGTAAAAGAACAGGAAGTGTTTCTTTCTGATATCCCTCTAATGACAGATCACGGTACGTTTATTATAAATGGTATTGAAAGAGTTATCGTTCCTCAGCTTGCTCGTTCTTATGGTGTATTCTTCACCCTAAATGATGCAAAAGGAAAGAACTTCTTTGGTGCAAAAATCATTCCAGCAAGAGGTGCTTGGATAGAAATAGAATCAGAATCTGATGGTGCTATATATGTAAAAATCGATAAAAAGAGGAAATTTGCGGTTTCTTCTCTTCTGAGAGTACTTGGAGTAAAGACAGATAAGGAAATAATTGAGCTTTTTGAAGGCGACGAGGTCACTTCTAAAGTTATGGAATTAACCATAGCAAAAGATCACGCTAAATCTCAGGATGATTCTTATCTAGAAATATACAAAAAGCTCAGAGACGGTGATCTTGCTGCAATCGACAATGCAAAAGAATTTATAAAATCAATTTTCTCTGATGAGAGATACGATATTTCAAAAGTTGGAAGATTTAAATTCAACAAAAGATTTCTTAAACCAATGGACGAAAAAACTTTGGAAAGAAAATCTATCAACGCGGAGGATTTGGTTTGTATAATTAAAAAAATCGTAGAGCTCAACAACGATCCAGAAGCTGTTGAAGATGATATCGATCACTTAGGTTCAAGAAGAGTCCGTTTTGTCGGTGAGCTTTTGCAAGCAAAAATCAGAGTCGGTATGGCTCAGATGAAAAGAAACATTCAGGACAGAATGTCCACGATAGATCCAGATATTACTACTCCTGTACAATTTATTTCTGCAAGACCACTTCAAGCAAGAATAAAAGAATTTTTCACTACCAACCAATTGTCTCAGTTTATGCAACAGACAAACATTCTCGAAGAAATAGAACATTTGAGAACATTGTCAGCACTTGGACCCGGAGGTCTTACAAGAGAAAGAGCTGGATTTGAAGTTAGAGACGTTCACCATTCTCACTACGGAAGAGTTTGCCCGATTCACACACCAGAAGGTCAAAACATTGGTCTTATTTTAAGACTTTCAAATTATGCGAGAGTAAATGAATTTGGAATGATTGAAACACCTTATGTAAAAGTTGTAAAAGGTGTAATCACAGACGAAATAAAATTCTTCAATGCGCTTGAAGAAGAAAATTTTAGAATTGCTCACGGCGCTACTCATTACGATGAAAAAAGAAAAATCACAGATCATGAAGTTGAGGTTCGTATAAACGGTATTCCAACTCTTGTAAAAAGAGAAGATGTGGATCTTATAGACGTATCTGCAAACCAAGCGTTTTCTATTGCACCTTCACTTATTCCTTTCCTAAACCACGATGATGCGACCAGAGCGCTCATGGGATCAAACATGCAAAAGCAGGCTGTTCCTTGTGTTGTTCCTGAAGCTCCGCTAGTTGCCACAGGTATTGAAGGAGAAGCTGCAAGATATACAGGAAGAGTTATTTTCTCCGAAGAAGAGGGTGTTGTTTCTGCTGTCGATGCTGCTAAGATTCGTGTTAAAGGTACAAAGAGTGGAAAAGAAAAAGAATATAAACTCGTTTCTTTCTCAAGAACAAACGGTTTTACTCCTTTCCATCAGAGACCAAGTGTGGATCTAGGACAAAAAGTTAAGAAAGGCGATTTGCTCGCAGACACATCTTCATCTGTAAATGGTGAAATGGCGATAGGACAAAATGCACTTGTTGCCTTTATGACTTGGAGCGGTTCCAATTACGAAGATGCGATTGTCATATCAGAAAGAATGATAAAGAACAGTAAATTCTCTTCTATTCACATTGAAGAATTTATCGTAAATGTTCGCGATACAAAGCTTGGACCTGAAGTCACAACGCATGATATTCCAAATGTTGGTGAAGCCAAATTAAAAAATCTTGATGAAGATGGAATCATAAGAGTGGGAGCTGAGGTTACTACAGGAGATATTCTTGTTGGTAAGATTACACCAAAGGGAGAAACACAGCTTACTCCAGAAGAAAGACTTTTGAGATCTATTTTCGGTGAAAAGGCACGTGATGTAAAAGATACTTCAAAGAGACTCGAATCAGGAAAGAGAGGAAGGATTATTTCTGTAAAAGTTTTTTCAAGAGAAAGTGGAGACAAGCTCGAATCTGGAATCATAAAAAGAATTCACATTGAAATCGCACAGCTTAGAAATATTTCTGTTGGAGACAAACTTTCTGGAAGACACGGAAACAAAGGTGTTATTTCAAGAATATTACCAGTAGAAGATATGCCTTATATGGAAGATGGTACACCAGTCGATATTATTTTGACACCACTTGGTCTTCCTTCTCGTATGAACTTGGGACAGATCTTAGAGTTACACTTGGGTCTTGCTGCAAACTCTCTAGATTATCAAGCTGTTGTTCCACCATTTATCGGAGCTACTGATAAAGAAATAAAAGGAGAACTGAAAAAAGCTGGATTTAATGAAAGCGGAAAGATGAAGCTTTATGACGGAAGAAACGGAGAATCTTTTGAACAAGATATTTCTGTGGGTTATATGTACGTTTTGAAACTGCACCATGAAGTTGAAGACAAGATACACATGAGATCTATCGGTCCTTACTCAATGATTACACAGCAACCTCTAGGAGGAAGAGCACAGGGAGGAGGTCAGAGATTCGGAGAAATGGAGGTGTGGGCTTTGCTCGGATACGGTGCTGCTTATACTTTGAGAGAAATGCTTACAATTAAATCAGACGATATTGTAGGAAGATCAGCAGCGTTCGATTCTGTTGTAAAAGGAGAAAGAATCAAAGAACCAAACTTACCTGCATCGTTTAATGTTTTGTTAAATAGCTTGAGAGGTCTTGGACTCGACGTCGAACTCAAGAAAGAAAAGTTGGAAGAAGATGATATTAATGAATAATTTTTTCAAAAATAATAAATAATAAAAATATGAAAAATACAAGAACATCATCAAAAGACCAAGATTTCAATATAGTTTCGATCAAGATTTCTTCACCAGAAAGAATCGCAGAGTGGTCAAGTGGAGAGGTTACAAAACCAGAAACAATAAACTACAGAACCCAGAGATCTGAGAGAGGTGGTTTGTTTGACGAAAAAATATTTGGACCAGATAAAGATTACGAATGTTACTGTGGAAAATACAGAGGCATAAGATACAAAGGAATCGTCTGTGAAAAATGCGGAGTCGAAATCACAAGATCAATAGTGAGAAGAGAAAGAATGGGACACATCGAGCTTTCTGCTCCTGTATCTCATATCTGGTTCCTAAGAGGTACTCCTTCAAGACTCGGGCTCGTGCTCGGTATGTCAGTTTCTGACCTTGAGAAGGTTGTGTATTTCGCTGGTTATATTGTCACAAAAGCTATTGAATCAGAAAGAGAAAGAATCTTGAGAGAAATAGATAATGAATTTAAAAATAAAGTAAAAACAGTTGCAGATGAAAAGACAAAAGAAGCAATAAAAGAACTTGCGCTAAATGCAAAGAAAGAAGTTGAAAGTATTCAGGAAGGAAAGGTTCTAGATGAAGTTTTATTCCATAAATTTTCTATCAAATACGGTGCAATGTTTGAAGCCGGAATAGGAGGCGATGTTATTTTTGAAATATTGAAAAAAATAGATCTAGTAACTCTAGTGAAAAAGCTTGAAGCCAATTTGGAAAAAGCAAATTCAATGGACACTGACAAGATAAATAAAAGGCTTAGCTTCATAAGATCTATGATAGCTTCAAAGATTAGACCAGAATGGATGTTCCTTACAAGGATTCCTGTTATACCACCAGCACTTAGACCTATGGTACCACTAGATGGAGGTAGATTTGCAACATCAGATGTAAACGATCTTTACAGAAGAGTCATAAACAGAAACAACAGACTTCTTAAACTCAAAGAGATTAATGCTCCGGATGTTATTTTAAGAAATGAAAAAAGAATTTTGCAAGAAGCTGTGGATGCTCTTATAGACAACTCTATCAGACACGGAAACTCACTATTTTCTGGTGCTGGAAGTTCTGCACAAAAGAGACCATTAAAATCTTTGGCAGATAATCTTAAAGGTAAAAGAGGTTTGTTTAGATCAAACCTTCTTGGTAAGCGTGTGGATTACTCAGGTAGATCTGTTATTGTCGTCGGTCCAGAGCTTCGCCTCGACCAATGTGGTTTACCAAAACATATGGCGCTTGAGCTTTTCAGACCATTTGTTATTTCAGAACTTTTGAAGAAAGAACTTGCTTACAATATAAGAGGTGCGGGAAGACTTATAGATGAAGGTGTGCCAGAGGTTTGGGCTATTCTCGAAAATGTTATCAAAGGTAAATATGTACTTTTGAACAGAGCTCCTACTTTACACAGACTTGGTATTCAGGCTTTCCAACCTATTCTTATTGAAGGAAATGCTATTCAGGTTCACCCTCTTGTTTGTACAGCTTTCAACGCTGACTTCGATGGAGACCAGATGGCTGTCCATGTACCTCTAGGAGAAGAAGCACAAGCAGAAGCTAGAGAAATAATGGCTGCTGATAAAAACGTATTAAAACCAGGAAACGGAGATCCTACAATATCAGCCAAACTTTTGGATATTGTGCTTGGATGTTACTGGATGACGAAAATAATTGATGGTAAAAAAGGTGAAGGAAAAATATTCTCATCACCCAACTTTGCTATTACTGCTTATGACCTCGGTATTATAGATTTTAGAGCAAAGATTAAAGTTCTTCCTACAGAGAAAGAAAAGTATGCTGCGTTTAATGGTCTTCCTTTCGATACTTCTGTTGGTAGATGTTTGTTCAATAAAGTTTTACCTGCGGATTATCCTTTCTTGAATAAGGAAATCGATAAGAAAACAATGTCAAAAATTATCGACGATCTTATGATTAAGAATGGTCCAGAAAAGATTGCTCCTATTCTTGATAAGATTAAAACTTTTGGTTTCAAATATGCTACTTATTCTGGTATTACCTGGGGTATCGATGATATCCAGGTTCCTGAAGAAAAGTCATCTATTGTTGCCGCTGCAAAAGAAAAATCTATAGAAGTCTTTGGACAATTTGATGAAGGTTTACTTACAGATGAAGAAAGAGTAAGAAAAAATATCGAAATCTGGCAAGGTGCAAAAAGTGATCTTGAAAAATTGATCCCAGTATCTTTAGATCAAAATGGTTCTGTTTTTGATATGTGGAAATCTGGTGCAAGAGGATCTTTGGGATCACTTACACAGATGATTGGTATGAAAGGTTTGATTCAGAATGCAATGGGAGAGACTATTGAGTTCCCAGTAATTTCTTCTACAAAAGAGGGTCTTACACCTATCGAATATTTCATAACTACTCACGGTTCTAGAAAGGGTCTTACTGATACAGCGTTAAACACTGCTAAAGCGGGTTATCTTACAAGAAGACTATTTGATGTCGCACAGGATATTATAATTACAGAAAAAGATTGTGGAACAAAAGATAGTATTGTGATAAACAAGACAAGTGGTATGGAGACAGGTGCTTCTATTGCAAAAAATATTAGAGGTAGATCGCTTGCCGCAGATGTCGTACTAAATAATGGAGAAGTAATATTTAAGAAAGGACACATTCTTACAAAAGACGATGCTGTGAGAATCGAACTCTCTGAAGTAGAGAGTGTTTCTGTGAGATCTCCTTTGACATGTAAAACTCTTCATGGAATATGCGCAAATTGTTACGGTATGGATCTTGGTAAAGCAGCCTTAGTAGATGTTGGTGAAGCTGTGGGTACTGTCTCAGCACAGGCTATTGGTGAGCCAGGTACACAGCTTACAATGAGAACATTCCACGCTGGAGGTACTGCATCTGTTGGTGGAGACATCACTTCAGGTTTACCTAGGGTTGAAGAAATCTTTGAAAAGAGAAAGCCGAAGAATCCTGCTGTTGTCGCTACTGTCTCGGGACACGTTACATCTGTGAAAGATTTTGGAAAAGAAAAAATAATTACTGTTATTGCCGACATAGAAGACAAAGGTAAAGTAAAGAAATCTGGAGAGGTTGAATTTGTATTTAATCCAAAAAGAATGGCTTTGGTAAAAGTTGGAGACAACATAAAGAAAGGTCAGCTTATTACAGACGGTTCTGCAGATATAGACGAAATCTTCGAATATGCTGGAAGAGAAAAAGCTATGGACTATATTATCAGTGAGGTTAGCAAGCCATATGAACTTCAGGGAGAAGCTGTTGCTAGAAAACACATTGAAATAATCGTTAAACAAATGTTCTCAAAGAAAATAATTACTGATAGAGGCGGTTCAGATTACTGTGTCGGTGATATTATTGATGAGCTAGATTTGGTGATGGAAAATAAAGAGTTGAAAGAAAAAGGAAAAGAAGAAGTGGATGCAAAATCAGTTGTTATGGGTATCACAGAATCATCTCTTTCAAGAAGAAGCTTCCTTTCAGCTGCATCATTCCAACACACAGTAAGGGTTCTTATAAATGCTGCTGTTAAAGGTACAAAAGATGATCTTAGAGGTTTGAAAGAAAATGTCATTATCGGAAGAGTTATCCCTGCAGGTACTGGATTCAAAGGCAGTAGAAAATACAAAATGATTCAAGATGTTCAGGATCAATTTAGAGATGAAGACAATTCCGGATATTAATTTCTAAGCTAGATAAGTGTGTGGAAGTATTGATTAAAAACTAATTTATGTCATCTTCCGTAGAAAAAATAAAAGAAAGATTAAGCGTAGAGGATGTTGTTGGTTCTTATCTCAAGCTTGAGAAAGCCGGTAACAACCTTAAAGCAAGGTGTCCATTTCATAATGAAAAGACGCCGTCTTTCTTCGTGTCTCCAGAAAGGGGTTCATATTACTGTTTTGGTTGCGGAGCTAAGGGAGATATATTTTCTTTCGTTCAAGAATTTGAGAGTGTAGATTTCGTTGGAGCACTAAAGATCCTTGCAGAAAAAGCTGGAGTTGAGCTCGAAAAATTTGCACCAAAAATAGATGATAAGAGAGAGAGAATATATTTACTCCTAGAAGTGATGACGAATTTCCTTCAAAGTAATCTTCTAAAAGAAGAATTGCCTTTAGAATATTTGAAGAAGAGAGGTCTTACAGATAAAACTATAAAAGATTGGCGTATTGGTTATGTCCGCGATGAATGGCGTTCTATTTATGATCATTTAAAATCAAAAGGTTTTAAAGATGAAGAAATGGAAAGGGCGGGGGTAATAAAAACAGAAGGTCAAAATACATATGATAGATTTCGTGGAAGAATAATATTTCCGATTTTTGACAGTGCTGGAAGAGTTATAGCCTTTTCTGGAAGAATTCTTCATGATGACGGAAAATCTGCAAAATATTTAAACAGTCCACAGACAGAAGTTTTTGATAAATCAAAAACTTTGTATGGATATAATAATGCGAAACAATCCATAAGAAAATTTGATTTCTCCGTCTTAGTGGAAGGGCAGATGGATTTGCTTATGTGTCATCAGGCTGGTTTTACAAATACTGTGGCTTCTTCTGGTACTGCGCTTACCGCAGGACATCTATCGCTTATCAAAAGGATCTCAAACAAAGTTATAATGTCTTTTGATTCTGATAATGCTGGAGCAAAAGCAGCTGAAAGAAGCTGGATGATTGCGCTTGCTCTCGGTATGGAAGTGAAGATCGCCGCAATACCAAAAGGTTTTGATCCAGCTGATCTTATTTTGAAAGATAAAGAATTATTTAAAGATGTTTTAAAAAATTCTGTTCATTTGATAGACTTTTTATTAAACAGAATATCTTCTGAAATAAAAGACGAAAGGAAATTGTGGACCGCAATAAGGACGCTTGTCTTACCATATATTTATCTTTTAGAAAGCAACACAGAAAAGTCTCATTATGTTTCAAAAATCGCCGAGCTCACAAAAATAAAAGAAGATTTTGTGATCTGGGATGATCTAAAGAAAGTAAAAATAGATGAAGAATACAAGGTGGCAGATAGATTTGAGAGTGTAGGTGAAGTCAAAATAGATTTACTCAGAAAAGGTTCGGTAGAAAGGGGACTTGCTTATATACTTGCTCTCAATGAATCTTCAAGTGGTAAATTTACAAATGCAGATGAACTAAAAAACAAAATAAAAGATTTGATGGGGGAGGAGAGTTATAATAATTTTGATGCGGAATTTAAAAAAATATACAATGATCTTGTTTTTGAAGCCGAAAGTTATTATGGTGGTATAGATGAAGAAAAGTTTATTAAGGAAAAAGATCATTTACTACTCAATCTTCAAGAAGAAAAACTTAAAAAAGAACTCACACTACATATGATAGAAATGAAGAAAGCAGAAAACGAAAAAGATAACGATAAAGCCACTTCGATTTTAAAAAGATGTAATGATATAGCAAAGTTACTTAATAACATAAAAAACGAAAAAAATAAGAAGTTTAATAAAATTTATTAGCCCATTAAAAGTTTATTAATTAACACAAGTATATGGCCAAAAAAATTATAAAAAAAGCAAAAGCAAAGAAAGTAGCAAAAGCTAAAGCAAAAAAGCCAGTAGCTAAAAAGAAAGTTATAAAAAAAGTTTCTTCAAAAGCTGTTGTAAAGAAAGCACCAAAGATTTCTGCAAAATCTAAAGAGCTTGATATAAAAGCAGATAAGCTTCTTGTAAAAGGTAGGGAAAGAGGCTTTGTTACCTATGACGAGATTCTAAAAGAATTTCCCAAAATAGAAGAGGACGTGATGTTCTTGGACGAGCTTTATACTAAATTTTCTACAGGAGGTATAGATATTCTCGAAGTTGGCGGGATACTTGGTTTTGATGAGGAACAGGTTAAAAAATATACTTATGGTGGTAAATCTTCAGATGCGAGTTACGATTCTATCCAAATATATTTGAAGGAGATTGGCCAGTACCCACTTATTACAGCTTCAATGGAAAAAGATTTAGCAAAAAAAATATTAGCCGGAGATGAAGAGGCAAAGAATCTTCTTGCAAAAGCAAACCTTAGGCTTGTTGTTTCTATTGCGAAGAAATATGTTGGAAGAAGCGCCGACCTTACACTTTTGGACTTGATACAAGAAGGAAACCTTGGTTTGTTTAAGGCGGTGGATAAATTCGATTGGACAAAAGGTTTCAAATTCTCTACATATGCGACTTGGTGGATTAGACAAGCTATCACGAGAGCTTTAGCAGACCAATCAAGAACAATCCGTGTGCCGGTACACATGGTTGAAACTATCGCAAAATACAAACAGGTTTACAGAAGACTTTCACAAGATTTAGGAAGAGAACCAATGCCAGATGAGATCGCTATTGAAATGGATATTGAAGTTGAAAAAGTTTATATGATTGAAAAGATTGATCAAGATACAGTATCTCTAGAAGCTCCTGTAGGTGATGATGGTGATGATGGAAAGTCCACACTTGGTGATTTCGTGGCCGATGACAAAATACTTTCTCCAGCAGAAGAATCTTCAAGAAGAATTCTTACAGATCAGGTAAAAGAGATACTTGCCGATCTTTCTCTAAAAGAAAGAAAGATTTTAGAGATGAGACATGGTTTGGTAAATGGTGTCACCCACACACTTGAAGAAGTGGGTAAAGAGTTTGGTGTTACTAGAGAAAGAATAAGACAAATTGAAGCCAAAGCTCATGAAAAGATAAGACAACATGAGAAGATAGGGAAATTGCAGAGTTATTAGTAAAAAGTCCGCGTAAAGCGGACTTTTTTATTGTCATATTTTGTGTGATATAATCATCTCATGAATTTAAAAGACCTTATATTTCTCGATACCGAAACGACAGGAAATGATGTGACAAAAGACCGTTTATCACAGATTTGTTATAAGATTGACGGACAGATTTTTAATGAATATTTCAAACCACCACTTCCTATGTCTGTGAAAGCGATGAGTATTACTCATATTACAAATAAAATGCTTGCAGACAAGCCTGAATTTTCTGGGAGCAAGATGTTTAAGGATTTAAAATCTTTGCTTAAAGACAAAGTTCTTGTGGCTCACAATGCAAAATTTGATATTGCAATGCTTGAGTCTGAGGGTCTATCTGTGCCACAATTTATTTGTACTCTACGTGTCGCTAGGTTTTTGGATACTAATAATTTGATTCCAGAATACAGTTTACAATTTCTAAGATATTATTTAGATCTAGATATTGAAGCTTCAGCTCACGATGCTGAGGGAGATGTTAATGTTCTTTATGCTGTTTTTCAAAGACTTTTTGCAAAAGTAAAAGAGCTTGAGGGAAGTGAAGAAAAAGCTATAGAAAAAATGGTTGATATTTCCAAAACTCCAACAATTTTCAACAAATTTAATTTTGGTAAACACAAAGATAGGACAGTAGAAGAAGTTCTGAAAAATGACAGAAGATATTTGGAATGGCTTTTAAACACAAAGCTAGAAAATGAACAAAACGACGAAGATTGGATTTATACTTTGAAGTATTATTTGTGTAAGTAATTATTTTTTATGGATTTAATTGGATTAAGGAATAAAATAGATTTATTAGATGAGAAATTACTCTGTATATTGAAAGAAAGAATGATGCTTATACCACAGGTTGCAGAGTACAAGAAAAAGAATAATATCGATAGATATCAGCCTACGCGAGAAAAAGAAGTAATAGGAATTAGGAGAGAATTAGCTAAAAAATTAGATCTTAATCCTGAATTTGTCGAAGTCGTATTTAAAGAAATTATTAAAGATGCACATAGAATAGAGAAAGAAATAATGGGAAAATAAATATGAAAATATGTATTTTGGGAGGTAGCGGTAAATTCGGAACTTTTTTTACAAAATTATTTAGTGATAAAAATCACGAAGTTTTCTCTATTGGACGAAATAATATTAATAAAATAAATGGTTTAGTAAAAAAAAGTGACATAATAATTATTTCTGTTCCAAATGAGGCGTCAAAATATTACTTTGATAAATTATCTAAAATTGTTAATAAAAATCAGCTTGTAATAGACATATCTTCTGTTATGGGCAGTAATTTATCAAATATTAAAAGACTGAGCTGTCAAACTGTTTTTCTACATCCACTATTTTCTCCAAGTATTAAAGACCAGAAAAATTTGAAATATATTTTAGCTCCAGTAAGTATTAGTAATAGAAAAATATTAAAAGAATTTTTAGGTGTGTTAGAAGAAAACGGTGCAGTAATAAAAGAATCTACAGTTTTGAAGCACGAAAAGGTAATGGCTTATATTCAAGCACTATCTCATTTTAATAGTATACTTCTTTCTAAAGTATTAGCTGATTCGGATATCAGTGTTAAAGAAATAGATGATTTTTCTACTACCTTCTTTCGCTTAAATTTTGATACCGCCTCTAGGATTTTTGCACAAAAATCAGAAATATATGCTGATATTCAGTTTAATAATTCTTTTTTTGTTGAGGTGGTAAAGTCGTACGAAGAAAGTTTGTGTGAAATAAAAAATATTGTTAATAAAAAGGATTACTTTGCTTATGAGAAAGTTTTTAATAATATTACAAATAAACTTTCCCCCATACTCAAAAACTCCTTTGAAGAAAGTCAGTCTTTGGTAAAAAATTTTCAAAATAATAATAAAAACGTTGGATATTTGGGACCCGAAGGAAGTTATTCTGAAATGGCCGCAGAGTATTTAATGTCGGAATATAATCTTGTTCCAACAGAAACAATTACAGATATAATAAATAAAGTAAATTCTGGAGAATTAGATTATGGTATTTTGCCTATCGAAAATTCAATACAGGGAAGTATTATCGAAACGGTGGATGGTTTATATAAAAACAAACTATTCATTCAACAAGAATTAGACGTACCGATTCGTCATTGTGTTGCTGGTCTAACATCAAAAATAGCTCCCGAAAAAATTGAAATGGTAATGTCTCATCCTCAAGCATTGGGGCAGTGTTCAGATTATATTATTAAAAATTTTCCAAATGCTAAAAAGTTTGCTACGAATAGCACAGCACAAGCTTTTAAAAAGATTGTGGATGAAGATTTATCAAACGCAATGGCTATTGGAACAAAAGCAGCTGCTCTTAAATATAAGTTGAAAATCTTTGAAGAAGATATACAAGATGCAGAAAATAATGAAACCAAATTTGTATTGGTAAAAAAAACATTTAATATAAATTCAAAGGGTCATATTTCAAGTTTTGTTATAGTACCAAAGAAAGACCGCCCCGGGCTTTTGTTTGATATTTTGTCATTTTTTAAAGAAAATAATATAAACTTAAATAAAATTGAATCAAGACCATTAAAATCTGGCTTAGGTAAATATATTTTCCATATTGATATACAGGGTAATTTTAAAAACAAAAGTGTAGAGAAAGCTATTAATGGTATAAAGAAAGAAAGTGAAGTTGTGTTTCTTGGAAGCTATAATCAAGAAAAATATCATGAATAAACTTCTCACAAAAACAGATTTTATCTTGTATCGTGATTGCCCAAATAATGTTTGGGTAAAATGGCATATGCCGGATGAATATGGTAAGTTTGAAATCTCAGAATTTGAAAAATCTTTGGGTCTTATGGGTATTGAAGTGGAAAAATTGGCTAGAGAAAGATTTAAAGATGGATATCTGATTGAAAAAAGAGGCGAGGGTGCACAAGAATTAACAAAAAAGCTTATTGCGCAAAAGACGCCCGTTATATTTCAGGCTGTATTTAGTACTGATAAATTTCAAGCTGCAGCCGATGTACTTGTATGGAATACTGAGGCTGAGGCTTATGATATATACGAAATAAAGATGTCTTCTACAGATGAGGAAGACGAAAGTCCGTTGGATGATGGCAAGCCTCCAAAAGTAAATAGAAAAAAAGAAGAGCAGTACGAATATGATTTATCTTTTCAGGTAAATGTTGCAAAGCTTTGTGGTTTAAATATAAATAATAAGTTTCTATTAAGGTTAAATAGAGATTATGTTAAACACGGAGAGCTCAATCTAGAAAAACTATTTGAAATCACAGATAAAACAGAAAAAATCGATGAAGTTTTTCAGTCTGTTACACTCAGTGAAATGGAAAACGCTTACAAATATCTTTCTGATAAAAATATGCCAAAAGGTAATTGTCGTTGTTATTATGAAAGAGGACGAAAAGCGCACTGTACTGCATTTAGTATTATAAATCCAAACGTACCAGAATACAGCGTTCACGATTTGAATAGGATTGGGTCAAGTAAAAAGTTGCTAGGAGAGCTTATAGCCGAAGGACAGGTCAGTATGGATGATTTGTCAGAAACAGATGAAAGATTTAAACCAAAGAAAAATAAAATCGGCGAAGAAGGCAAACCAAGGAAAATCAATCAAATTAAAGTTCACAAAACAAAAGAACCGATTGTTAATTTAGCTGCTATTAAAAAGGAGTTAGATTCTTTGACCTTTCCTTTGTGCTTTTTAGATTACGAAACATATCCAACAGCTATACCAATGTTTGATGAATATCATCCATATCAGCACATTGTCTTTCAGTATTCATTACATATATTAAAAAGTGAAGACGCGGAGCTAGAACACAAAGAGTGTTTGATATTAGAAGGAGATCCAGCCGAAAGAATTGTTGAAAGTTTAAGAAAAGATATTGGTGATAAAGGTTCTATTATTTCTTGGTTCAAGAAATTTGAAAATTCTCGCAATAAAGAATTGGCACAGCTTGTACCGAAATATAATGACTTTTTAAATAATGTTATCGAACGCACTTACGATTTAATGGATATTGTCGAGAATCAATATTTTGTGCACCACGGTTTTAGAGGGAGGTCATCCATCAAACAAATTCAAACAGTGATCGCACCAGATTTTTCTTATAAGAAGCTTGCCATCAAAAGTGGTACCGATGCGATAGAAGCTTACAGAACAATTCTTGAAGATAATATGTCAGACGAAGAAAAAGAATTGAAGAAAAAACAAATGTTAAAGTATTGTCAGTATGATACGGAGATTATGTATATAATCTGGAGATTCTTTAATAATCTAGTAAAACAGCCATAAAAAACCCTCTTTTTGTATTCTACAATATTCTATATTCTGAATTTTATTTCTCTATCGCATCTATAATTCCTGTTATAGCTGCTAGTGGTAATGCTCCATTTAAAACAATCCTATTTTTATCAGAAGAGATTGTTACATTAGCTGTTAATCCACTTTGTGTTACAAAACTTGTAACAGCACTTTCCTGTGATTTACTCAAAGTATTTTTTAGCATCATTACACTGTATGGTGTTCCTCTTGCTCCAGCTTTTGCTCCGTCCTTTGCCTGGGCATCTACAGTCGCTGCCATCTTTCCACTTGAAAGACAAGTATTAAACTTTGAAACATCAAGACCGACTTGTTTTGCAAATATTGGAAGTTGTGCTGCATCAAGTCCGTTGTTCCCAGGAGTGTTTGTGTAGATTGCATTTATCATTGCCCAGAACTTTGTATTACCACCTAGCTCAGCAGCACATTCTGTTGCCTCAGCTTCCTTTCTTGCTTTTGAGTGGAGCGCATCAAGAGGGAAATGTCTGTAAACCCAAGCGACTTTTCCATCTTTACCATAAGTATCCATGAGGGTGTTCATTGAAGTCTGATGTCTCTTACAGAAAGGGCATTCAGTATCAGAATATTCTATTATGGTTACTGGTGCATTTAGATTACCAAGTACGTGTTCACTTTCTAAAATCTTACTAGGTATCCCAGCACTTACAGTAGTTTTAGCAGGAGTATTTGCTTTTTGAGCAACTGGTTCACCACTACCTTTATTTGAAAAATATACCGCACCGGCGATTATTACTCCAGCCAATATGATTGCTCCTGGAACATAATATACGCTTTGTTCTTGATTATGAGTCATTTATTATTTTAATTAAACTATTAATGTGCGATAATTATATCATAAAAATAAAAACACAAGTATGCATATTTTTGATTCGATATTTTTAGGAATTGTTCAAGGTTTAACAGAGTTTTTGCCCATCTCTTCATCTGGACATTTGATAATAGCTAGGGATATTCTTGGATGGAATGGTTCGAGTGACCTTTCATTTGATGCAGTACTTCAGCTTGCTACTGCTTTAGCTTTAGTTTGTTTTTTCTGGAAAGATATTTTTAGATTAGTAAAAAGTTTTTTTGCTTTAATTTTTAGAAGAGTTGTTGATAATAAAGATATTGTTTTAATTTTCGCGATTATTATTGGCACAATACCTGCGCTTATTGCTGGATTATTTTTAGAAAAATATATGGATTCTGTTTTCCGAAGCGCAGTGCTTGTGGCGTGGGTTTTACTCATCGGAAGTGCGGTAATGTATTTAGCAGAAAAGCTTGCAAAGAAAAATTCTGAGCTTACGGTTGGTAAGGGTTTGTGGGTTGGAGTTTTTCAATGTCTTGCTTTGGTCCCTGGATTTTCTCGTTCAGGCGCTACTATTTCCGGGGGCCTTTTTATGGGGTTGAATAGGGAAGCCGCAGCAAGATTTAGCTTTTTACTTTCGATACCGATTATTTTTGGTTCTGGACTTAAAAAATTATTAGATTTATATCAGTCTGGTTTTGTGATGAGCTCTGGGGTAAGCCTTTTAATAGCTTCTATTACGGCTTTTGTGGTTGGTATTTTGGCTATTGGTTTTTTAATGAAATATCTTAGAAATCATTCCTTAAAGGTATTTATATGGTATAGAGTTATCTTAGCGTTATTAATTTTAGCCTTTGTCTATTTAATTTAGAAAAGACTTGCGAAAAAACACATTTTCGTGTAGTATATTTACCTATGGAATTTGCAGTAATAAAAACAGGAGGAAAACAATATAAAGTTTCAAAAGGTGATGCCCTAAAGGTAGAAAAGATCACTGGAACATACAAAGTAGGCGACAAAATCGTCTTCGATAAGGTATTACTTGTTGATAACGGCAAAGATACTACTATTGGTACACCTTTTATAGATGGAGCAAAAGTAGAAGCTACTATCACAAAAATAGCAAAGAAACCTACAGTTATCGTCATCCACTACAAGCAGAAAAGCCGATACTTCAAGAAAAACGGACACAGACAGCCATACTTCGAAGTAAAAATAGATTCAATCAAATAATTTTAGAAGCCGCGACTTACAGTCGCGGCTTCTTTCTTTAATTTAGTTTTTAATTATTATTTTAATTTGTTAGAATAAAGCCAATGAAAAATAAAATACATAAATATATATTTGTAATTGGGGGAGTCATGTCGGGAGTTGGAAAAGGAATCACTACTTCTTCTATCGGTGCACTTTTGCAGGCAAAAGGTTTCGGTGTAAATCTTTTGAAAGTTGATCCATATTTAAATGTTGATGCTGGTACAATGAACCCGACAGAACACGGAGAAGTTTTTGTTTTAAACTCTGGACTAGAAACAGATCAAGACATGGGGAATTATGAAAGGTTTTTAAATCGTGATCTCACTGGAGATGATTACATTACTTCTGGAATGGTTTACAAACATGTTATTGAAGCAGAAAGAGCTTTGAAATATGGTGGTCATTGTGTGGAAGCTATTCCTCATATTCGTGATGAAATAATTCATCGTTTTGAAAAATCTGCAAGAGTAAACAAGTCAGACATTACAGCAGTAGAAATCGGTGGAACAATCGGCGACTATCAAAATATCATGTTTATAGAAGCTGCTCGCGTTATGAAGGTAAAATATCCAAATGATGTTGCTTTTGTGATGGTTAGTTTTATGCCCGTACCTCACACTCTTGGTGAAATGAAATCCAAACCAACTCAAAATGCTCTAAGACAATTGAATTCATATGGAGTAAATGCAGACATAATTATCGCGAGAAGCGAGACTCCGATGGATCATAAGAGAAAGGAAAAGATTGCTGTCTCTTGTAGCTTGCCTGTAGAAAATATTATTTCTGCTCCTGATATTGAAAGCGTATTTGATGTGCCGATTAATTTTGAAAAAGATAATATTAGTAAAATTTTACTCAAGCTTTTACATTTGAGAGAAAAGAAAAATAGCCCTGGAATAGGCGAATGGGTGAAATTTGCAAAAAGTGTAAAGGATACGAAAGATACGGTGGATATAGCAATTGTAGGAAAGTATTTTAATACTGGAGATTTTGTACTTACAGATGCGTATGTTTCTGTGCTTGAAGCAATAAAATATTCTGCTTACAAACTTGGAAGAAAAGCAAAAATACATACCGTAAATTCTAGAGATTTTGAAAAGGCAGACTTGAAAGCTTCCGATTTTAAAACACTTGATAAATACGATGGAATAATTGTTCCTGGCGGTTTTGGAGAATCTGGAATAGAAGGGAAGCTTGCTGTTATAAAATACGCCCGTGAAAAGAAGATTCCGTACTTCGGGCTTTGCTACGGTATGCAGCTTATGGTTATTGAGTATGCGAGAAATGTGCTCGGACTTACAGATGCGAATACTGCTGAAATAAATGTAAATTCTAGTTCACTTGTGATAGATATAATGCCCGATCAAAAGAAAAAACTTGAAGAATTAAATTATGGTGGAAGTATGAGACTAGGTTCTTATACTGCACACATTGAAAAAGGAACGGTAGCTTATGAAGCTTACAAACAAGAAGTTATACAAGAAAGACATAGACATAGATATGAAGTAAATCCTGAATTTATAAAAAAGATTACAGATGCTGGTCTTGTGTTTTCAGGCAAATCTCCCAATGGTGTTCTTATGGAAATAGCAGAATTACCTAAAAAGGTTCACCCATTTTTCTTGGGTACACAGTTCCATCCGGAGTTCTTAGCTAGACCACTTGCACCACATCCGCTTTTTACGGAGTTTGTGAGAGAAGCTATAAAGAGAAAAGGGAAATAAAGATTAGTCTAATTCAATCTCAATGTCTCCAAAATAGGCAACCTCGTCTTTTTTAGGTGCCCATGTCAAGTCGTTTCCTCCAAAGAAAGTAGTAAACATAAATGAATCAATACCAAAATTCATGCCTTTTGCTCTAAATATTCCATTTGTTGTAAGCGCTAATTTACCATCAAAATAAGATGTGACATTCCCATCATTTTCTCCAGGGGTATTCATTACAATACGAGTAGTTAATGTGTGCCATTGCCCAGGTATGAATCTAAATGGTTTATTATTCCCATCTATATCAATCCAAGGTAAGTCATCACCCCATTTTTTATCTTCAGATTTTTCCATCCAGTACATATATTGAAAGATTTCTCCATTTTCTCTCCACATTATTCTTGCAGAAAAACCATCACCCAAATTAGTTTTCATTCCGCCTCTTGGAGAAGTTCCGCCGAAAAAACCTGGCAATTTACCACCTTTAACAAAATCAAAGCCGACTGGGAACATTACTTTGTAAGTCACCGTTGCAGATTCGTATGGTTTATCAAAAATTAAACGCCACCTAGTTTTTTCTTCTTGAATTATTCCTTTTGGATATTTTATTTGTAAAAATTTATGAGAAGAGTCTAAAGGATTTTTTACTATAGAGCATAATCCTTCTTTTACACCTACAATTTTAGGCGGATTATTAAAGAGTTTACTAATTACTTCTTCATTTATTAAACCTTCTTTTTCATTATTAAATGATATTTTTAATTCTTTAGACATTTTTTATCTTCTATTCTTCAAAGCATTTTTAATAGTCTCTGGGTCAGAATATTCTAGTTCTGTCCCTGTGGAAAGTCCTCTGCCAAGCTCGTCTATTTTGATATTATATTTTTCTGAAAGAGGGGAAAGGGATTTCTTTAGAAATTCTGCAGTATATTCACCTTCGGAGTTGGCATCGAGCCCTATTATAATTTCCTTCAGACCATTTTCTGCATTTGTGGTTACATAATGCAAAAGTTCTTTCAGCCTTATTTTTTGTTCTGGATTTTTGTCGAGTATTGGTATTAGCCCACCAAGGACAAAATATTTACCGTCAAACGAATGACTTTTTTCTATATTTTCCAAATCTACATCTTGTCCGACAATGAGAAGTGTCTCTGGGCTTCTAGATGTGTCAGAACAAATATTACAAATCTTTGAATCACCATGTTGGCTTTTGGCAAAATATCTTTTGCATTCCATACACATTGATATTTCGTTTCTAAGTTCAGAAATTTCTTTTTTAAATTCTTCAATATATCCAGCGTGTCTGGTGATAAGAAAATAAACAAATCTTCTAGCTTGTTTTGGGCCGATTCCTGGAAAGTCTGAAAATATTTTTATAAGTCTATCGATGCTGTTCACATATGAATTATAGTATATTTGGGGTAAAAGATGAAATAATAATATTTGTCCCCATACCCAATTAATGCTAATGTTATTTACATGTCACGAGACGAGGCAATAGTACGGTTTGAAAAAGTGTCATTTGGATACTCGGATAACAAACACCTTTTAAGCGAGGTGGATTTTTCTATTCGCCGTGGGACAAAGACCACTATTATGGGTCAGAACGGTTCTGGCAAAAGTACGTTATTTAAGCTCATTACAAGGGATATTTTGCCTTCAGACGGCATTATAAATGTGGTAAACGGTGTTTCTATCGCTGTATCTAGGCAGGTGATTCCTAGAGACGAGCTCGACCTTACTGTGAGAGAGTTCTTTCAGAAATGCTTTTCAGAAAAGAAATACGATATAGATGTGAAAATAGATGATATTTTGGAGGTGGTGAATCTGAAAGGACATGAAAAGATACACGATAGGAAAGTCCGTGCGTTTTCTGGTGGTCAGCAAGCGAGATTACTTTTGGCCTCTGCACTTATACAAAGTCCTGATTTACTTTTACTCGATGAGCCGACAAATAATTTGGATAAAGCGGGGATAGAGCACCTAACCAAATTTTTAATTGAATATAAAAAAACATGTATCGTAATTTCTCATGATGCAGAATTTTTGAATAGTTTTTCTGATGGAGTTTTATATTTAGATGTATATACAAGAAAGATAGAGCAATATGTAGGAAATTATTTTGATGTTCGAGAACAGATTACTATTCGCCAAGAAAAAGAAAACAGGAAAAACGCTCAGCTCGCAAAAGAAATTCAGGAGAATAAAGATAAGGCAAACTTTTTTGCGATGAAGGGAGGACAAATGCGTATGGTTGCAAAGAGAATGAGAGAAAAAGCCGAGGAACTTGAGGAAGATATTGTGGATACAAGAAAAGAAGACAAAACGATCCGTCCTTTTATTATTCCAGCACAAGAAAATATTTTGGGTGATCTGGTGACCATTACTTCTTTTAAAACATTTAAAAATCACAAAGCTGTACAGAGAAAAAATAACATTAAACTCAGAAAGAATCAGCATCTTTTACTTGTCGGTCCAAACGGTATTGGTAAAAGCACTCTTTTAGAATCTATAGCAAAAAATGAAGCAGAAGGCACAAAAATTCTTCCAAATATAAAAATAGGATATTATAGACAAGATTTTTCTACTTTGAATTTTGAAGATACTGTATTTAAATCCCTTACAGAAGTGGATGAAAAAATATCAGAAGAAACAGTGAGAGGCGTCGCTGCGGGATTCCTTATCAAGGGCGATTCAATGAGTACAAAAATAGGGAATCTTTCTGAAGGGCAGAAAGGGCTTGTGGCTTTTGCTAGGCTTGTTTTACAAAAGCCGGGGCTTCTCATATTGGACGAGCCGACAAACCATATAAATTTCCGTCACATTCCTGTGATTGCTGAAGCACTGAATAAATACGAAGGTGCGATGATTGTGGTGAGCCACGTCCCTGATTTTGTAAGTAAAATAAGAATTGACCAAATACTTGATTTGGAAAAATAATTGATACTAGCTAATACTTTAAATACCGCATATACTATTTATATGAAAATCTTAAGTGCAGAATTTATAAAAGGAATCACAGGGACGAATCCGATAATATATAACGGCTTACCACAGGTCGCTTTTATTGGGCGTTCAAACGTTGGTAAATCTAGTATTATAAATTCTCTTGCAAATAGAAGAGAACTTGTGAAGGTTGGTAAAAAGCCAGGTAAGACTGTGGAAATAAATTTCTTTTTGATAAATAAAAAGTTTTACTTTGTGGATTTGCCAGGATACGGATTTGCTAAGTCTGACATGAAGAAACAGGATAAACTTAGTAAGTTGATTCTTTGGTATCTTACATATTGTGAAGTGAAGCCACATTTGGTGGTGCTTATTTTGGATAGCAAAGTCGGCTTTACAGAATATGACAGAGAAACATTACAGATGCTTCGAGAGCAGAATCTGAATTATATAATTGTTGCGAACAAGATCGATAAAATGAATCAGAAAGAGCTTTTTGCTCAGATGGCGAATATTAAAAAGGAATCTGGCGAAGGGGAAGTAATACCTTTTTCTACTGTGGGGGATAAAAGAGGCGGGGATTTGATTGGGAAGGTGACTTCGTTTATTTAGGCAGAATAAATACAAGAAAAGGCGGGGCGCAAAGCGCCCCGCCTTTTCTTGTATTTACTTTGCTTTTGCTTTCTTTGGTTTCTTTACTTCCTTTCTCGCATTTTTTCCTTTAGCCATTTTAATTTTTTATTTTATAAGTAATCTCTTCGACCAATTTATAATACCTCTATTCTATAATATTTATTTTTAATTTCAAAATATATTTCGGGTCTCAAAAATAATTAAAGACATGGCACGATAACAACGCGGTTGCGTTGTTATCGTGCCATGTCTTAGTATTTATATACACAATATTTCAAAATATTTTTATAAAAAAATTAACCCCTTGGTATTTTTCTATTTTTGTGTTAGTATAAATAGGTGAAAGAAAGGAAGAGTACTGGACCAGATTTGAATTTCGTTGGCGTTAGCACTTCAATCTTTGTTCAGTATTATAACAAGAATGTTCCAGAGGCTTTTCCTAGAGCATCTATTCGTGCACTTGATAAATTTCAAGCCACTTATCCTGGTCTTTTCCATGGGAATAATGAGTGGACTATAGATAAACATCGAAAGAAATTGATGGATTGGCTTACTTCATATAGCGATAAAGCATAATTAAAACCCAAGTAGAGTAATGTGAGAGTTCGGTTCGGTTATTTTAATAGTTTAAGTATAAATAAAAAATATCATGGGAGATTTTAAAAGAGGTGGTTTTGGAGGAGGAAATAGAGGTGGTAACAGAGGAGGTTTTAACAGAGGTGGTGGTCGCCCAAGCTTTGGTGGAGGAAGAGGTTTTGATCGTGGTGGACGTGACGGTGGTAGAACAGAAATGTTTAGCACTGTTTGTTCAGCTTGTAAGAAAACTTGCGAAGTCCCTTTCAAACCAAGTGGTGATAAGCCAGTATATTGTAATGATTGTTTTCGTTCAAACAAAGATTCTGCCCCTGCAGGAAATTTTTCGAGAAGAGATGATAGAGGATCTTCAGATAGATTCCCTAGAAAGGATTTTGCTCCAAAGGCAGATTTCGCTCCAAGAAAGACAGAAGACTTCAAAAATCAATTTGATGCTATCAATATGAAGCTGGATAAACTTATAGAAATCCTTGGAAAAAACGCTACTTCAGTAGCTCCAATAAAGGTAGAAAAGAAAGCTGAAAAGGTTGTAGTAAAAGCTAAAGAATCTGAAAAGAAGGCTATAACAAAGAAGAAAGTAACTCCAAAAAAGAAATAAACAATTCGTATTGACATCCTTAGTGATTCGGTATATCATTAGGGAGTTAGGAATATCTTGTGCGAGCAAGAAAAACCTATTTTTATTAAGTTAGTGTAATCGAATTTTAGAATGAAGAAATTATATGTTGGTGGTGTTTCTTACAATACTACCGAAGCAGGTTTGAGAGATGCTTTTTCAAAAGCAGGAGAAGTTGAGTCAGCAGCTATTATCATCGATAAAATGACAGGCAGATCAAAAGGCTTCGGCTTTGTTGAAATGGCTTCAGAAGAAGGTGCGCAAGCAGCTATCGAGATGTTTAATGGTAATGAGCTTGACGGAAGAAAGCTTACTGTTAACGAAGCAAGACCAAAGGAAGAAAGACCTGCAAGATACTAAATCTTTAAAACTTTTTAAAAACAGCCCGCGTAAAAGCGGGCTGTTTTTGTTTTGTATGTTTGTGATATAATATTTGTATAAAATAATGTTTGATTACATTTTCGGAAATTTTAAAAAGGGGTTTAGTAAAGTTAGAAGTAACCCACAACTTTTTTATACTATTTTAGTGGCAGTTCTTATTGTGGGTTCATATTTATTTATAGTAGATAGGTTTGTAGGAATTGCAAACAATGCTCAAGAGAGGCTTATAAATACTCGTGTAGGTTCCATACAAGATTCTTTTGTTTCTTTTGCAAAAGATAGTATAAACAATCCTGAATATTTAGATAAAAAAATAGCAGAGATTATAAGTTCAAATGAAACGATCAAAGACTTTCGTGTCGTTGTAAAAAATACTTCTATTGAGGCGAGCTCTACAATACCCACGGACGGTTATGTTGTTTTAGCGTCCAATGATAAAAGCGAAATAGGTTCTACCGATCCTCAAGCAAATTTTCTTTATGGGCTAGCTTCTGCAGACCCAAATAATTCTATCACTATTGAACTTTTAGGAGGTGAAGAAAGACTTTTCCAAACGATGAGAGCGATAAAAGATGACTTAGGAAATATACTTGGAGCGGTTATGACAATTCAGACTCTCTCTCAAGCGGATCAACTGTTAAATATTAATATTAGGAATAGTATGATTCTGCTTGCTCTTATCGTTGCGCTTATCATTCTTTTATTTTTACGCAATTCAAGAATTATTGACTACATGGAGCTTTATAAAAAGCTTAAAGAAGTTGATCAGCTTAAAGACGATTTCGTTTCTATGGCATCACATGAGCTTCGTACACCACTTACTATTATCCGTGGATATTCCGAATTCATTCGTGAAGCAAAAGAGCTTTTGCCAGAAACAAGAGACTTTGCTGAGAAAATAGATATATCTGCAAAAAATCTAGATAATTTAGTTGGTGATATTTTAGACGTGTCAAAGATACAACAAGGCAGAGTAACTTTTAATATGGAAAAAGTTAAACCGAGCGAAATTTTAGATAGTCTTGTGGAATCTTTTGTTTCTCCCGCAAAAAACAAAGGCCTATCAATTTCATTTGATAAGAGTGAAGTAACTCCAGATCAAATGATTTTTGCTGATAAAGATAGATTGAAACAAATTTTTGTTAACCTGATTGGAAACGCTATAAAATATACTATTAAGGGGGAAGTTGTTGTTCGACAATATATTGAAAAAAAGAATGTTTGTATAAGAATTAGTGATACTGGAATGGGTATTAGCTCTGAGGAAAGGGAGAGGATTTTTCAGAAATTTTATCGTATAAGAACAAAAGAAACAGAAGAGATAGGGGGTACAGGCCTAGGTTTGTGGATTACTGCTCAAATGCTTAAGGATATGAAAGGGAGTATATCCGTCGAGTCTATTAAAGGTGTGGGTTCACATTTTATTGTGTCGTTTCCAATTGTGAGTTAAAATTATTAATAATATAATCATTATGAAAAACAATTTTTTGAAGATAAATTTAGTTATAGGTTTGTTCCTCGTCACTTTTTTAGTCTTTGGTAAAATAACTTATGTATCTTCAAACAGTTGGGGTTCCACAAATTTAGAAGTTGCAGTACCCACTGCTACTAAAGTGAATACCACTAGCGCTGGTTGGGATTCAACAAATAAACCAGTAGAAGATCCTTTTATTACGAACACAAATTCTGGTACGAACGGTTGGGATTCTACGAATAATAATGTTTTGATACCAAACACGACGACAAGAAGTTCTACTAGTACTGGTTGGGATTCTACAAACAAAGATGTTAGATTACCAAATGCAGTTATTTCCTCATCGACTAGTGGGACAAATGGTAGTATTTTTATTCAATCCTCTACAACAAAATACATACAACCAACAATAACTAACACAGTAAGAGATACAACAGAAAATAATACCCCGCCCAAAACAGTTGCTCCTGTTATAAAAGAAGAAGCGCAAAAAGTTGAAATAAACAAAGAAGTAGAAAAGAATCCATTTAAGATTTCTCTTGTTGCAGCTTCTAGTACAGAAGTACAAATACAAAAAACTATAAATGTGATTGAGTCTTTTAAATCTTTGCCGGCAGAAGAAGTTGCCCAAGGTAGAACAAGAAAGACAGAAAACGTAGATTTGGTCTATAAAGATAGTAATAATGATGGTATTTCAGATTACGATTCTGTTCATATATATAATATAGATCCAATTAAACCATCCCCAATTTCTACACTTGAGGATAAAAAAATAACAGCAGGTGAAAAAGTTCTTCTCGGTTTTGATCCTTCTAAAAATGATTTAGTAAAAATTTTTCCAGAGGAACCACAAAATTCTATAGCTCCACAGATAAATACATATAAAGTAGAAAACGTATCTTTAAATCAAGATAAAAAGATAGAAATAAGTGGATCTGCTTTACCAAATAGTTTCGTAACAATATATATTTATAGTACGCCGATTATTTTAACTGTTAAAACAAATTCTGATGGAGAATGGAATTACACTTTAGATAAAGAATTGGATGATGGTAAACACACCATATATACAGCTACGGTTGCAAATACTGGTAAAATTTTAGCTAAAAGTAATGGTTTCTTATTTACAAAGACAGCAGAAGCTGCAACTTTGGAGAGTGTAATGCCTGTACAAACCTCATCAAACACTTCTAAGCCAGGAATTATAAATATAAAAAGTATTTTAATATTTCTTGTTTTATTTTTAGCCATAATAGCTATTGTGTTTATCCTTATTGGTGTTAATAGTAGGAAAAGAATGCTTGATTCTATAAATAGTATAGACGATCAAACGCCTCCAGTTAATCCTCCTCAGATTTAAGTTTTTAGATAAGCCGCAACCTTTGTGGTAAAATTAGTATTGTGAATTACTCAGATATAGAATTAATTGAGAGTTATTTTAATGGCGATGAAAATGCTTTTGCAGAAATAGTAAATCGTTATTTTAAATCTATTTATAATTTTTCTTTTAGATTGGTAGGGAATACAAAAGATGCCGAAGATATTACGCAGGATGTTTTTGTAAAGGTTTGGAAAAATATTAAGAAATTTGATACAAGTAAAAATTTAAAGACTTGGATTTTTACTATAGCTAGAAACACTTGTGTAGATTATTTGAGAAAAAAGAAAGATATACCAATATCATTTTTTGATACTGAAGAAGGAGGAAATTATATGGAAGATACTTTACAGGATGAAGGGATTCTCGCAGACAAAGCATTCGATGTGTTCAAGGATAAAAAAGCAGTAGAGAAAGCCTTAAATAAAATATCTATAATACAAAGAGAGGTTATTACTCTTAAATACGTAAATGAGATGTCGCTTACCGAAGTTTCTGAAATACTTAATCTTTCAAGGGAAACGGTAAAAAGTCATCATAGAAGGGCGTTGCTTAAGCTTAGGGATATTTTGTCTGCACCCAAAAGATGATTTCTTTCGTATAAGTAAGTATGAAAGAAAATTTTCAATTGTTTGATATAAAAGAACCTAAATCTGGCTTAGAATCCAAGATTCTTACTATAATTAAAAACAAAGAAAAAAGACAAAACCAGAGAGTATTTATATATAGTATTTTGGCTTCCATTTCATCATTTTCCTTAGCCGTTTTTGGTTTAATAAATATAGTTAGAAATTATTTTGAGTCTGGGCTTTCTGAATATCTTTCACTTATATTTTCAGATGGGGTTTCGCTTTTATCATATTGGCAAGCATATACATTATCAGTAGTGGAGTCTTTGCCAATATTTTATATAACAGTAGTTATTGCTTCTGTATGGATTTTCACGTTGTTTATAAAGAAGATCTTAAAAAGTATCAAACCGTTTAATTATCAATTTAATTTAATATAATAAAATGCAAAAAGTAAAAACATTTTTTGGATCTAAAAAGGGCAAGATTTCCGTATTTATCGTAGGTGGAATTATATTAGCTTTGGTTATTTTTCAAGCTGGTATGTTTGTTGGTTTTAAAAAAGCGTCTTTTTCTTTCAGAATGGGGGAGCAATATTTCCGCCAGATGAAAGGTGGACAGGAGCCATTTGGTGGTATTGGCAGAGATAATTTTGGTAATTCACATGGAGCGATTGGTAAGATCATAAGTGTAAATCTTCCATTGCTAGTGGTTTCTGATAAGGACGGAATAGAGAAAACTATAATAATAAGTACAAGTACAGAAATTAAAAAGTTTAAAGAAGCGATACAACAAGAAGATTTAAAAGTAGATGACTTTGTTACGGTGGTTGGTTCTCCAAATGATAAATCTCAAGTAGAAGCAAGACTCATAAGGATAATGCCAAGTCCTGAGGAAATACCAAGATTTGATTTACCAAGAAATAACTAATTAAACAAAATATGAAAAAAATAGTAGAAAAATTGAAAAGCTTTTTTCAAAAGTTTGGCTTAAAAAGAATAAGAGTATATATTACTAAACATAAAATCATATCAACAATTATAATTTTAGTATTACTGTATTCTAGCTACTATTTATATACAAAATTGTTTACTGGTTCTTCTACTATTGAATATACTTTCGGTAAAGTATCTAGGGGTGATCTTGTCGTGAGTGTCCTCGGTTCTGGACAGGCTTCTACTTTAAGCCAGGTTGATATAAAACCAAAATCAACTGGTCAAACCCAAATGCTTGGTCAAATTGTTTCTGTAAAAGTAAAAAACGGAGATTATGTAAAGGCAGGTGATGTCGTAGCGATTCTTGATGGAAAAAACGCTCTTCAAACATTAAACCAAGCTAAGGCTAGTGTGGCTTCAGCTCAAGCAAATTATAATAAGCTTGTAAACGGTTTGACCGAAACTGATTTATTTTCACTAAATAATTCTATACAAAATTCACAAGTTTCACTAGATAATCTTAAGCAGAATATTTTAATAAAACTTCAGAACGCATATACCTCTGTTTCTGGATCAATATATTTTAATACCGATTCTATTTTTGAAAATAACCCGGTGAACATGATTACACAGATTAAAATACAGGGAGTTAGTATTATTAATCAACAATTGGAAAATAATATTGAAAGCGGTAGATATGATATAGAGCCATTACTTATTTCTTGGAAAGATGAACTAAAAAATATTTCTGTAGCTAGTGATCTTCCTAATATCTTAAATACTAAAATCAGTAATTTAAGAAAAATCAGGAGCTATTTTGATGATATGACTATTTTACTTTCTGTTTATAGTAGTGCTAGTAATTCAACAGCGCAATCTTTGTTAAATTCATATAAATCAGCCGCTTCAAGTGCTAGATCGGCAGTGGATTCTTCAATAAGTGACCTTACTTCTGCTTTGCAATCATATAATAGTGCTGTTGTTTCTCTTTCTCAAAATAAGGAGTCCTTAACTCTAAAACAAAAACCACCAAGTGAGGATGATCTAACTGTTTCAAAAGCACAACTTGATAATGCTAAAGCAAATTTGGCCAATGCAGAAGAGTCATATTCAAGTAGGATTATTTCAGCCCCATTTGATGGGCAAATCGGAGGACTAGTAGCTCAAGTCGGTCAGCAAGTTTCTTCTTCAGATTCCCTTGGTAAATTAATTACCTCAAAGAAAGTTATAAATGTAACACTCAATGAAGTCGATGCAGCAAAAGTAACAGCTGGTAATCCAGTGACGATAACTTTCGATTCTTTACCAGGTATTTCTTTGACTGGTCTTGTAAGTTATGTAGATCCGCTGGGTACAGTGACACAAGGGGTTGTAAGCTACGCAGTGCAGATTTCTATAAATGAACAAAATGATCAAATAAAAACTGGTATGACAGCTTCAGTCGGAATTATAACGAATCAACATTTTGGCGTTTTGGTTGTTCCTACTTCTGCTATAACCAGCTCGAAAGGCAAGAAATATGTTTTAGTGGCCGATACATCTGGAGATATCATTCAGAATAATTTAGCGTCATCTACTGATTTTAGAAATCTCGCTTCTTCAACAAGAAATGGAAATTCAGACACAGGGACATCTACTCATAGATTTTCATCTAGCACCTTTGCTTCATCCAGCTTCAAAAATTTATCTAATATAACAACGCAATATCCAGTAATTCAAGTGGAGATAATAACTGGTTTATCAAATAATACTCAGACAGAAGTTTTGTCTGGATTGTCTGGTGGGGAATTGATTGTTTTAAAAAAAACCACTGTAACATCTGGTGCTAGTTCTGCAACAAAAACAGCAGCTTCGGCTGCAACTTCAAGAACTGGCGGGGGAATAGTGCCAGGAGGTTTTGGTAGTAGAGGTTTATAATTCATTTAAAATGATAGAGTGTAAAAATATAAAAAAAACTTACGTAAACGGTGAAGCAGAAACTCAAGCATTGAAAGGAGTCACTTTCACTATTAACGATGGAGAATTTGTCGCTATTATGGGGCCTTCTGGTTCTGGTAAATCCACACTTATGCATATACTTGGTGCACTCGATACACCTACCTCTGGAACGTATTTTTTGGATAATGAGGATGTTTCTAAACTTTCAGATGATGAACTTGCGGAAATTAGAGGTAATAAAATCGGATTTGTTTTTCAATCATTTAATCTTTTACCTAGATCTGAAGTTATAAGAAATGTTATTCTACCTTTAGTATATTTAAAAATTTCTTCTGAAGAAAGAGAAAAACGGGCCAAAGAAGCACTTTTGTCAGCTGGGTTAGAAGAAAATAGATGGCACCATCTCTCGAATCAACTTTCTGGTGGACAAATACAGCGTGTTGCTATTGCTAGAGCTCTCGTAAATAATCCTTCACTTATTATGGCTGATGAGCCAACAGGTAACTTAGATACTAAGACGGGTGAGATCGTTTTAAAAACTTTTGAAGATTTAAATAAAAAACACGGGCATACAATTATTTTAATTACTCACGAACTTGATGTAGCAGAACATGCGGATAGAATTATTCATATAAGAGATGGGATGATTCTTACTGATGAAAAAAATAAAAACAAAAGGACCATTAATCTTTGTGAACCAGAATTAATAAAATAACATATGACAATACAAGATTTATTACAAGAAACAAAATCTGGATTACTTAGTAATAAGGTGCGCACAGGGCTTACTATGCTTGGTATTGTTATTGGTATTGCATCTGTTATCGCGATGTTAGCAATAGGAAATGGCGCCACAAGCTCAATACAATCAAGTATTCAATCTATAGGGTCAAACTTAGTAATCGTATCTCCTGGAGCTCCTAGGACGCCTGGAAGCGAAGTAAGAGCTAGCAGGGGGAATGCCAAGACCTTAACAATGGAAGATGTTGATGCAATCGCAAGTAGTGTAAGTAGTGCAAAGTCAGTAGCCCCGGCAGTTTCTACTCAAAAACAAGTTGTTGCGGCTGGAACAAATACAAATACTTCTATTATAGGGACGACACCTGTTTATACTGAAATTAGAAATATAGAAATTGATACTGGGACTTTTTTTTCTTCCGATCAAGTGAACTCCCTTTCAAAAGTAGCAGTTATTGGACCTACTACCAGAGACGATCTTTTTGGTGTTGGTGCTGACGCGATAGATAAGACAATTAGAATAAGTGGAAATGAATTTACAGTTATTGGTGTAACAAAAGCAAAAGGAGGTTCTGGTCAAAATAGTTCTGATGATATCGTGTATGTTCCTATCACCGTTGCTCAACAATTTTTTATTGGAGATAAATATGTTTCAACAATAAATATAGAAGCACAGACTCCAGAGCTTGTGACTGATGTACAGAATCAAGTTACTGATTTATTACTTCAAAGACACGGTATAACAGATATCACGAAAGCTGATTTTAGTACTTTGAATCAATCAGATATTTTAGCGACAGCCTCTACGATTACAACAACACTTACTTTTTTGCTTGCTGCTATTGCTGGAATTTCACTTTTGGTCGGAGGAATAGGTATTATGAATATGATGCTTACAACAGTTACAGAAAGAACAAGAGAAATCGGTTTAAGAAAAGCTGTGGGTGCAAAAAAAAGAGATATTAGGTTACAGTTTTTAGTTGAGTCTGTGATACTTACAATTGTAGGGGGAATTATTGGAATAATCTTGGGGATTATTATAGCATGGGGGATTTCACTTTCTGGGATTTTGACATCTAAAATTTCTATGACTTCTGTTTTTCTTTCATTCGGTGTTTCGGCTATTATAGGAATTATTTTTGGGTATTATCCTGCAGCTAGGGCATCAAATCTTAGTCCAATAGATGCACTTAGATATGAATAGACTTTTGTGATATAATTAAAAAGATATGAAAACAAAACTAATTATTGTTATAGTTGTAGTTCTTATTACTTTAGCTGGACTTGTCTCTTATAAAGGTCAAATTGTAAAAAATGATGCGGAAGAAAATTCTGCCACTAGCTCAGAGCAAATAGTTGGTGGAGATAAAGATATTCACGGATGTATAGGAAGCGCTGGATATTCTTGGTGTGAAGTTAAAAATAAGTGCTTACGTGTTTGGGAAGAAAAGTGTGAGTCTATCTCAACAGGTACAGAAAACAAAATTACTGCAAATTCTTCAGAAAAATGCTTAGCTAATAATGGGGTTTGGTATCCGGTTGAAAATGTCTGCGAAATAAACTCACTATCTCAAGAGGGTTGTCTTGCAAAAGGTGGTGTGTTTAATGAATGTGCTTCAGCTTGCAGACACGATCCCAAAGCAGAAATTTGTACAATGCAATGTGTTCTTACATGCACGTTTAAATAATTACTAAGTATGTTTACTTCTGAAGAAGTCGAAAGAGATTTAAGAAACCTCGTTGATTTTGAAAAAGCAAATATTTTACAAAGGTTTTTTAAGACTGGAAAAGGGCAATATGGTGAAGGAGACATTTTTCTTGGGGTTGTCGTTCCTAAAACACGTTTTATTTCTAAGAAATATATAGAGATATCTTTACCAGAAGTTAAGAATCTTTTGTATTCAAAAATACATGAGGAAAGACTTTGCGCTTTATTTATTCTAGTAAACAAGTTTGAGAAAGCAGAGGAGATAGAAAGAAAAAAGATTTTTGATTTTTATATTAAAAATATTAAGAAAATAAATAATTGGGATTTGGTTGATCTTTCCGCACCAAAAATTGTTGGCAAGTATTTACTGAATAAACCTAAAAAAGTACTTTACGATTTAAGTATATCCAAGAATATGTGGGAGAGGCGGGTGGCTATCATTTCTACTTTTGAATTTATAAAAAATAATAAGTTTCAAGATACTTTAAAAATTGCCCAAATATTAATAGGGGATAAGCATGATCTTATTCATAAGGCTGTTGGTTGGATGCTTCGTGAGGTCGGTAAAAGAGATATTGTTACTGAGGAATCTTTTCTAAAGAAATACTATAAAAGAATGCCTAGAACTATGCTTAGGTATGCAATAGAAAAATTTCCAGAAGGCAAAAGGATTTTATATTTGAAGGGTCTAATATAGCCCAGCATGGGGGCTTGTAAAATTCCTCAAATGTGATATTATATGGCTATAAATATGACAAAGGAAAGACCGGAGTCATTTTTTGTTGGTCGAAAATTTATTAAAAATATGGCTTATATAAGCCATTTAAAAAATTACAGCTATGATGATATTCTTTATCGGGATTCTCGAAATGATTATCGTTACAGCATGGACTCAAACTGTCACTAAAACAAAGGTTTTAGCGAGTGGTACAATCACTTTTATAAATGTTTTGATCTGGTACTACGTACTTTCAAGTGTCGTAGAAAACCTAGCAAATTCTTGGGTGATTGTTTCTTATGCTTTGGGTTGCGCTGTTGGCACCATGATGGTGACTTATTATCTAGGCTGCAAGAGGAAAGTAAAAACCAAAGCTAAGGTTAAAAACTCTCCTAAATCCAATCTTGAAGTCGTATTTAGCGAATAAAATGAAAACAGAAGAACACGAAAGATAGCCCCATGAAGTTTTAAATAAAACTCGTGGGGCTATTTTATTATTGAGATAAGAATGTTGTTTTCTATTTTAAAATCTAAAGATTGACCGGAAGATATTTTTTTATTTATTAATAAATTTGCGATCTCAGCCTCTATATTGTCTTGGATAAACCTATTCATTGGTCTTGCACCGAAAGCTCTGTTTGAGCCGTTTGTTACGACGTAGTTTACAAGATCATTATTTACTTTCATATCGATACCTTTCTCTAGAAGAATTTTAGAGATTTTTTTCAGCATTAGATTTGCAATTTTTCTTAAATCTTCTTGTTCTAGCGGATGAAATATTATAGCTCCATCAAACCTGTTTAAAAGCTCAGGCTTAAACAGACCTCTGCTTATAATATCTGCGATAATTATTTCTTTTGCTTCATTTGGGTTCTTGCCATCAGAAACCATTTTAAAAATGGTATCAGCGCCAGCGTTTGATGTAGCAATGAAAATTATATTTTTTGCACTAACTTTTATACCGTTTGTATCTGAGAAAAAACCTTCATCTAGTATTTGTAAGAAAAGATTTTGAACTTCTTTATTTGTTTTTTCAAACTCGTCTAGAAGAACCACACCGTATTGGTTGTCCCTTATCATGCTCGATAATATCCCTGGTTTTTCTGTATCGAAAGAGCCAATAAGGCGTTCCATGGCGTCATCCGTCTGGAATTCAGACATATCCAAACGCATCATATTTTTTTCACTACCAAAAAATACTTCTGACAAAGCTTTTGCTGTTTCAGTCTTACCTACACCGGTGGGCCCAAAGAAAAGGAATGATCCCATAGGCCTATTTGCATTTCTTATGCCAGATCTTGCTCTTCTTATAGTATTACTGATACCGCTTATTGCTTCTTTTTGCCCTATAACTTTTTCTCCGATAAGCTTTTCAAGATTTATTAACTTTTCTTTCTCAGCAGGGGATATTTTCCCACTTGTAGGAATATTTGTTTTTTGTTGTATATATTCTAATACAGTGTCCTTGGTTATATATATTACATTGTGTCTTCTAGACCACGGTGCTATTTCATTTAGTAAATCTATTGCTTTATCTTGAGATACTCCTTCGGGGAAATAATATTCAGCGCTTTCTGCTAGTTCTTGTATTGCTTGATATGTAAAAACTATCCCATATCGATTTTCTATAAGTATGGATGATCCAGATATTATTTTGATATTTTCATCGGTAGATAAAGCTCGGACTTTTACAATCTCAAGACCGTTCATGAGTATTTTATCTGGTTCTATAATTTTGTGATATTCCTCGGTATTGGCAATAGCAATCATTTGTATATTCACATTTAATACATAATGTTCAAGGAGGCTTGAAATATCTGTACCAAGCTGTTTGGCTACATTAAGTAATAAGGTAAAATTATCTATTATAAGCAAGACGTTTCCTGCCAATGCGACCTCGCTTATTATTTTTAAGAATTGTTCTTCAAGGGTTTCTTTATCTTTACATACAGACACGAGAGAATTTACCATAAGAAGTATAGGTTTCTTCTTTTGTAGAGAAGCGGAAACTTTTCCATTTTTGATTTGTCTGCATAAGCTCCAAATAACTTGTATTTTTTCTTGTCCTGGCTCGCCGATGAGTAATACATTTGCACTGTTTGATTTTGAAAGAATAGTTTCTATCTGGCCTATCTCTATTTCTCTATCTGACATTACGAAGGCTCCAGAGTACACCTGCTCGTCTAACATTAAATCTCTACCGTATTTATCTAGTAAAAATGTTCTACCAAAAGACCAGTCAGAAGCAATATTTTTTATTTGTGCAAGTGCTTCCGGTCTCCACCACTGTGATCTATATTCTTTGGACTCAATTTCAAATATTACCCAACCCAACGCACCAAAAAGTGTTTTGTCAGTGATACCTTTTTGGTTTAAGAAAGTTCTAAATG
>Ga0265292_1000354_pt1 | contig 71389 bp, 98 predicted proteins | sample Munlanlewell296A_FD_189080 | JGI IMG/M metagenome (GOLD analysis project Ga0265292, IMG submission 189080) | Leachate microbial communities from a municipal landfill in Southern Ontario, Canada - Leachate well 296A | ecosystem: Engineered > Solid waste > Landfill > Unclassified | place: Canada...
GTTCCAAAACTTTATTATTTCTTTCTTAATCCCTTTAAAGTTCCGCTCACCTTCAAAACTTCCATCTTTTCTGGAAAAACAACCAAACTTGCTCTAACTAAATCAAGACTTTCTCTATTAATACCAATTATTGCAGAATTACTATTTAAATCTGAAGAAATAAAAATCAACCCACATTTTGACATCCCAAATATTCCTGAAAATTCTATAATTGCTTTTTCAATATTTCTTTTTAATTCTTTACCTCGAACAAGTAAATATCTTTTGTTTTCTTTGTGTGATGGAATTAGGGGTTTCATAAAATAACTAAAGAAAATTGAATATAAAAAACTTGTTAATAATTAATTAAAATAAATTGGATATTATCCTTTCTGCTTTTGTCCTTTTTCCCTTAACTTTTCTTCCAATCTTCTTTTGTAATCTCCTTCATAATCCTCTATTCTTTCGTTTAATATCTCTTCAACACCCGGATCTTCCCATTCCCATTTAGATACTTCTTTTCTAATTTTTTCCGGGATTCCTTTCTTGTAGTTTTCTAAAAGCTTATTGTACTTTTTGAGTCCTATTTCAAAAAAGGATTTTATTTCATTTTCTGAATAACTGCTGGTTGGATTAATTAAGCCGAAATCGGTATCGCCCATTTCGTGATCTATATCAACATATATTTTCAATATTTTTGCTACTTCTTCTGAGTTATACATCGTTTTCTCTTCCAATGTTTTTCCATCTTGTTCGTTTTCCATATTTTCTTATAATATACCAATTATATCTAATTTTAACCACACATGGATGGTTTTTATGGAAATATTTATAAATCAAACGGATTTACTTGAATCATGTGGACAATGAAGTTTAGAGTTTTTGATGAGAAAGGAATTTATTCAATAGCCGTGCGAAAGTCAGGAGTTTCTATAAAAGGCTTTCCTTTGAACTATTATGAAGACGAAAATAATTATTATTTTCTTGCAACAGGTTTTGTTGAGGGAGATGAGAAAAATAAGAGAAAATTCTTTTCTATATTAAAGAAGAATTCTTCAGTTGTTAAAATTGAAAAATCAAAGAACTATTTTCTGATTTTAACTAAATTATCTAAGTCCGAAGAAAGCAAAAGATTTGTCCACAATTTTTATGACCCTAGGATAATTCATTCCAAGCCAACAATTATCTCTTCAGATGGCTGGGAAGAAAATGAAGTAATTTGCTTTGACAGGAAAATTCTTGAACATTTAATAAAGATTTCAGAATCAATCTATAAATTTAAGCTAATGTTTCTAAAAAAAGAGAAATTCTCCGGGATAAGTGTGCTTCAATCAGCCCCAATGTTGGCAAAAAAACAAAAAAAAGCAATTCAAGAGGCGATTGATTCAGGTTATTATACTTTCCCAAGGAAAACTGATTTAGATGTTCTTTCAAAAAAATTAAAAGTGAATAAGTCTACTTTTAGAGAAAATCTCAGAAGAGCAGAGAATAAATTAATTCCTTTCTTAGTAGAAAATTTTTAAATTTTCATATCACTCTGAAAAACCCTCCAAAAACATATTTAAACTAAATACGCCAATTAGTTTTATAAAGGAAGTTGATGAAACTGCGAATATGGAAATTTGTACTATAGGAGGTTATGAAGAAGTTGGGAAGAATATGACTGCTGTAAAAGTTGGAGAAGATGTAATAATATTCGATGCTGGAATTTACCTTCCTCCTCTTGTAGAATTGCAGGAACAAGAAGCTCAAATTCATTATTCTGAAGATATGCTTAGAAATATAAAAGCAATACCAAATGATCTTATATTAGATAAACTCGGATGGACAGATAAAGTTAGAGCAATAATAATTGGGCACGCACATTTAGACCACGTTGGAGGATTGCCATATCTTGCTCATAGATATCCCAAAGCCGAAATAATATCAAGCCCTTTTACAATGGCTGTTTTGGATTCTATTCTTAAAGATGAAAAAATTAATTTGAGAAATAGGAGAAAAATTGTTCATGAAAATACTACTCATCAAATTAAAGGTAATTCTGGAAGTTTAAAAGTAGAATTCCTTAATACAACTCATTCAACAATACAATGCCTTTTTGTTGCTTGGCATTCAAAGGAAGGAATTTTCTTTTATGGACTTGATTTCAAATTTGATAATCATCCCATTATGGGATTGCCCCCAAATTATAAAAGACTGAGAGAGCTCGGAAAAATAGGAATAAAATGCCTTGTAGTTGATGCTTTATATGCAGATACAGACAGAAGAACTGCAAGCGAAAGAATAGCAAGAAATTTGCTTGAAGATGCTCTTGGAAACATTCGTGACAGAAATTCAGCTCTTTTTGTAACCACATTCTCTTCACATATTGCGAGATTAAAAAGTATAATTGAATTTGGGCAAAAAACTAACAGGAAAATTGTTTTTCTCGGAAGAAGTTTAAATAAATATGTCGGAGCTGCAATTAAAGTAAATCAATGCTCTTTTAGAAATAAAATTGATATGATAAGATATAGAAGGGAAATAAATTCTTTTTTAAAAAAAGTTGAAGAAGAAAGAGGAAAATATTTTATTGTATGCACAGGACATCAGGGAGAAAAAGGTTCTATATTGGATAGAATTGTTCAAGGAGAGACTCCATTTAAATTTAGGTCAGGAGATAATCTTATTTTCTCATCCAGTGTAATTCCAGTTTCTGTTAATATAAATGCACGTGAGAAATTAGATGGAAAATTAAGAAGGCAAGGAGTAAGATTACAAACGGATATTCATGTTTCTGGTCACGGGGGGAGAGAAGATTTGAGAGATTTATTAGAGATGCTAAAGCCTCAACATTTAATTCCTGCCCACGGTTCTTTAAAACAAGGGGCTCCATTAATTGAGCTGGCAAAAGAAATTGGTTATAAATTTCAGGAAAATTCTCACCTCTCTTCGAACGGAAAGGTTATAAAAATTTAAAAATGGCAAATGAAGAAATGGTTGGTGGATTGATGTCTGCTTTATCGAGAGGAGACTCATTGGAAAATGCAATGATGACTTTCTATAATGCTGGCTATAAAAAAGAAGATATTGAAGAATCTGCAAAAGCAGTTTATTCTAAATTAGGACCAGAAGGAATGAAGCTGAAGGGTTCTTTGCAAGATACTCTCAAATCAATAGCTATAAAAGCAGGAGTAGAAAAGAAGAGTCCACCAAAGGTAGTGCAAGGACCAAATCCAAATAAAAACCAAGTTGAGGGAAAAACCCCTTTAGATGAGAAGGATAACGCCCCTAAAGATAAAAATAAATCTCCTCAGAATATCCCAGATTCTATGAATAATAAAAATAATTATGATTCTTCATATAAAAATGCCGACGATATAGCAAATAAGATAGTAACTGCAATAAAAGGATTAAAACAAGTAAGCATCCCTTCAAGAATAGAAATAGTAAGTAGAAATATTGATTCGAGACCCCAAGCAATTCAAAGAGCGTCGGATTATTCAAGAGAACCTCCTAAATCAGTTAGCAAAGTAGCAACTTATATTTTGGTTTCTCTTCTTATTCTTCTTTTAGGAATATTATCCGCAGTAATTTTCTTTAAAGAAGACCTTATTAAAGTATTTAATAATCTTGGACTGGGTTAAGGATGAGATTTTAATTATAAGAACTTACTTTAATATTTTAAGTTGAATTATATTATTTATTTTATATATTGATTATCCATTAAACAATTAGTCATAACAGTTTGTTATTAATAATGCTCATTAACTAATTATAAAAAGTTTTGAAAAACCCCAAAAGGATGATTTTTGTTTGTTAATAAAAACGATGCATGATAGTAATAGGATTGTATAATTAATAATGTAGTCTATAATTCATTAAGTATAAATATTGCATATAACTAAAAATGTTTTCATTCCCTTTCGCTACATAATTATCCCAAACAGCACCTTATCACATTATTATTTTATATTTATTATACATAACTAATTCTATATAATCTACTCTGGCATATAATTAATATAATTTCACAAATATAAATCGCTGTTACAGATAATTAAATTTCTTAAAGACAGGGTTATTCAAAGTTATTTATAATCTTCTTTTGTTATATAACTTAAATTATAGGGTTCTCTTTGCATTATCCCAAGATTATTATACTTATAATTTTTTGATATAATATGGGCAGTATATATCAACCTGCTGAAGATTCTTATTTAATGTCAAGAATATTGAAAGAACAAATCCCTTCTTTATTAGAAAAGAATTCCAATATTAAATTTTTAGAAATTGGTGCTGGAAGCGGGATTAATTTAGAAACAGCATTCAATTGCGGAATAAAAAAAGAGAATATTTTTTCATCTGATATAAATAAAAATTCAGTAAATCACTGCAATCTTCTTGGATTTAATTGCATTTATTCTAATTTGTTTGAAAATATAAAAGGCAAATATAATATAATAATATTTAATCCCCCATATTTGCCTAAAGATTCGAGAGAGCCAAATGATTCAAGATTCACAACAACTGCTGGGAAAAAAGGGAATGAAATTATAATAAGATTTTTGAAAGAAGCAAAAAATCACATAGAAAAAGACGGAAAAATATTTTTGATTACTAGTTCGCTTTCTAAAGATGTTAATTTTGGTAAATTAGGATATAAAGCAAAAGAAATTGGTTGTGAGAAATTGTTTTTTGAGAGATTATGTATTTGGGAATTGAAGGTTATTTGAAAAGATAAGATAATTGCTTTTCTTATTTTTCGTTCAATTTCTTTGACAGTTTATAATAAAAATCTTGTGCTTGCGTTCTTACCCCCATAGTTCTTCTTAACATACTATCCGTGCCAAAATATGGATAATTGTCTAAAATATCAAATATAATCCACATTGGCCAACACTTAACCATAATTTTGTATACCTCTTCTTTAGTTTTGGCATTTTCAGATTCTTTAATCAATTCAAAATATTTATCACACATACTATTAAATAATTCTTCTGTCAATTTTGTATTTAATGCTTTATCAAGTTCCTCACATTCTTTAAGATTATTATAAGATGTGACACTTCCTTCATTAAATATAAACTTCGTTTTATACATTCCCACTTCTAACCATTTTTTTAATTCATCCCCTGAACCTTCCTTCCAAACTTTAATATCCAATTCGGTAAATCCTATCTTTGTGCAATCATATCCATATTCTTCACCATTTTCTATAATTGTTTTTTCCATAATTATTATAACTTAATTTTTGGCTATTTTCCAAATTAAATTAAAATATTCTTTGTAGCTTTCTGCAACTTTCTCACTTTCAATCAAAATAATTAAAATGGGCCTATCCTGAATAAATAAGGCAACTTTATTACCATAAATCATTGTAACGCTGGGCGAAGGATATTCTCTATCAATATATTTTATCTTATTTAATTTCCAAATAGCAGCTTCTTTTCTGTTTGAGCTTATTATTTTTGCTTTTATGTTTTTTCTTCTTCTTTGTTCCGCCCACTGTTCTGTATAAAGAGGCATTTCTGTTTTAAATTTTCCCCCTCCCCCAAGAATATAAAATTCTTTTCCAACTTCAATTATGTCATTCATAATTGTTTTTTGCCCCTTTTCACCGACAAAAATCTGTGCAATTGATTTTTCTTTTGATTCTTTTTTAATTAAGCCCATTTGTTTTACAATTTCTGTTGCTAGTTTTTGTTTTTCTTGTGCTTCTTTTGTCCCTTCCAAAGCAATATCTAAAAATTTTGAAGGTTCTGCAGGAGAATAATAACTGATTTTGTTTTTTATTACATAACTTGCAAGCCCTTTTTCAATTAATCTTTCTAAAACATCATAAACAGTTGTTCTATGAAGCTGGGATTTTTTAATAATTTCAGAAGCAGGAGATTCTCCCATTTTAAGAAGTATAAAGTAAACTTTCTCTTCTGTTTCAGTTAATCCAAACTTTTCAAGCATTTTAGTTGTTATGTAGCATAACAACTACTATTTAAATACTTTTCCTGTCCGGTTTATTTATGAAAGAAAAAATAGATGTAATATCTCTATTGCATCATATACATCATGTAAATGGAAAACATGTAGTACATCATTGTGGAGGAAATCATGTTAGTGTGAACCATAAATTAAATTATAATATTGAACATTGTAGGTGTGATAAACATAAAATCGATAAAAAAGAAGTAATTGGTCACAATTTCGAAATGGATGAAGTTCTTATTGAATTTATGGAACAATGCCCTGAAGGCGGATGGCATATTGAATCTGGAATAATCCAAGAGGAATATAAAAATGATTTATAATAAAGAATCAATTTATGAGAGAATAAAAAATTATAAATTTGACTTAAAATCTCACTGGTCAAATTATGAAGAAGGATTGAGCGAGTTGGAGAAAGCTGTATCAAAATCAATTTCTCTTGGAACTTGTTTACCTATTGCAGAAGAACTTTCTCAAGACTCAAGAGCCCCAGAATTCCATATAGCTCTATCTGGAGGAATTGATTCTTCAACAGCACTAATGAATATATTACAAACAGCTTCTAATCAATCTAAAGTCGTTGCTCATACAATTGCTACAAGAGAAAATTACCCAGATGTAATTTATTCAAGAGAATTAGCAGAAAAAGTTAAAAAATCTTGTGAAAACTTTAATCACAATGTTCATATTTTAGAAGTTAGAGCAGACGATATCAATGATGCACAAAAAGTTTTTGAAGCTCAAGATTATTCTTCATATATAACTACTTATATGCTTGTAAAAACTCTTTCTAAATATTCTGATAAAATAATATTATGTGATACAATTGATGAACAACTTTGCGGCTACTATCCCCATTCACATCCTTGGAGAATGTCTAAAAAGTGGGGAGATTTTAACAGATATAATTGTTCTGAGGATTTATTTGAAGAAGGTTTAACAATGGATGAAAATAGAATTAAAGTTGCACAATATTTCATGAGTAAATTAGTTCCGAATCATTTAGACATAATTGAAGCAATAACTGACAGATTTGGGGTCAAAGCTTTCTTACCTTATGCAGATAAAAGAGTTATGAATGTCACGGATAAATTTGCAATTAATGAATTAGTTAATGAAGATTATAGGAAAATCCCAATGTGTGATATTGCACAAAAATTGGGTGTGCCTTTATCAATTATAGAAAGAAGAAAATTTGGTTTATGTTCTGCATTGGATTAAAGTATAGAAGTTTATTTCCTACAAACAACGTCTTCAAAAACATCCCTCTTTTCCTTGTAGAAAATTCCTAATGGGATTTTTGTATTCTTGTCAACCCCGTCATAATCAAATTCTTGCGCCCTTTTCATTGCTTCCAAAAAATTCTTCTCATCGTGCTTTTTGTCCTTTAAAAAATAAGTGTGTTTTTTATAATCTTTATCTGGGTGAAAAATTAAACATGGTTGAATTACTTCTATAAATGCAAAACCTTTGTGTTTGAATGCCTCATTTAAAACCCATTCAACTTGTTTTGCATCTGCATAAACTCTTGCCACAAAAGTTGCTCCAGCAGAGAGCATTAATTTTATTGGATTTATTGGCTGAAGTTTAACTCCACAAGGAGTGGTTTTATCTTTAAAATTAATTTCAGTAACTGGTGTGGGTTGTCCGACTGTAAGAGCAAAAACTTGATTATTATGAACTAAATATTTTATGTTAGAATTATATCTTCCAGCATGAATTAAATGTTCCATTCCCTCTGCATAAGCATCTCCATCTCCGCTAAAACCTATAACATTTAATTTTGGACTTGCAACTTTCATTCCAAGCGCTGTTGGTAAAACTCTCCCATGAAGAGTATTTATCCCGTTTAAATTAATATAATCAAATATTTTTGCATGGCACCCTATTCCTGTAACAATTGCATATTTCTTTCTGTCTTCTTCTGTTTTTATTTTCTTTTCAAGGTAATTCTTAACTCCTGCAAGTATCTGAAAGTTCCAGCATCCAGGACACCAGGTTATTTTTGTGGGGGTTGAGAGTTTGATTGTCATATTAAACAGAAACAGCTCCTTGGATTAATTTATTTAACTTTTTCTTTTTTTCCCTTTTTTCTTTCTCTTTTTCATCAAAATAATTTTCCTCTGAAACTACACTTCTCCCTATTTTTTCTTCTGCTTCTTTTCTTGCATTGCCTGCAACTTCTCCACCTTGTCTTGCTGCAACAGAACATTCACCAAATCCTTGTGCATTTTTATTAATTGTAATTTCAGTTGTAACCTTTTCACCCAACATACCAAATATTAACTCAAGCTCATCCATATGGTCTCTTAAATTTTCTTTATCAAGGTTTTTTATTTTTTTATACTCTTCAATTGTCTTTCCAAAAGTTGCCTTGCTTATTTCATTTGTTAAAATTGCATATTCTATTTGCTCTTTAATATCTCTATTTTTCCATTCATCAGTAAGATTTTGCCTTATTGCTATCCCTCTTATTCTTTTATCAATCCAGTCTTTTGAATAACCTTTTTTTTCATAAAGTTCTTTCATTCTTTCCTGAGCCAATTCGGGATTTTCTATTTCTTGTATTCTTTCATAACCCACTTTTGCTAGCCATCTTTTGAATGGTTCTGCTTTTTTTGATGGAATTGATTGAATTATCCTAAAAATTCCTTCTGTATCTGAACAGTCTGTCTCATATTCTTTTCCATCCCCTGACTTTAGTTTCAGTTGTCCGATTTTATCGTACGACTCAAAGCCCTCTCCTTTTAACTTAATTTTTAAGTCAGACCAATATCTTTTTGGGATACTACTATCTGTTAGAATCCCTATAATATCTATAACAGAGAAAAACCATTTATTATTAACTAATTTCCTTCTTATAGATTTTCCCTTAAATAGTGCTATATGTGTTTCTGAATTTTCGTTGCTGTCTTTCATTTTAAAATTTCACTCCTTTTTTGAATTCTCTCCACCTTGGGATTATTATTGCAAGAACCGCAATTGCCAATCCAAGCATAACACCCAATTCATTATGATTTTTTGATATTATTCTTTGTATTCCCATTATTATCAATACAGCTCCCGCAAATATAAAATAAGGAATTCTCCATGATTTCTTCTGATCTATGAAAAACCATATAACATAAAGACCAAAACTTGTCCAAACAATATGTGATGATGCATCAAAGAGTATATCTTTTCCATAAATATGCATAGGAATATATTTGAAAATAATCAATCCAATTATCATTATAACTGCAGTCCATAGAAGCCATTTTAGTTGTTTCTTTGTGTGGGAGTTCATCTCAATCTCCTCTTAATTTCTTCCCTCAATTCGTCTGCGAAAAATGGTCTTCCGTCATATCTTAATATTTTATTTTTATCCTCAATAAAAATTCCTGTTTTTTTTGCAAGAACTCCTGTAAGTTGTCCTGTTGAAGAATTTTCAACTAATATTATATTTTTTCCAATAAGCTTTTCTTTTATGCCTTCTGGAAAAGGTTCTATGTATTTCAAATGAATAAACTCAACATTCATATCTTTTATTGAATCAAATATGGCACCCTTCGTTGAGCCCCAACCTATAACAATATTTTCTGAATTGTGTTTTCCATATGAATACAATCTTGAAAACTTTTCCACCTCTTTTTTTATTTCTTGAATTTTGCTCAATCTCCTATCAACATTTGATTTTATTATACTGGCATCTTCAGTTGAACTCCCAAAATCATCCTTCTCATAACTATTATATCTTCCAAAAATAGTTTCATTTTTTATTTTAATAATTGAAGGTTTTTCACTAATTGTATAAAAGCTTTCTGCAATATGTTTATCTCCCAATACAATTGAGGGAATTTTAAACTTTTGTGATAAATAAAATGCTTGATTAGTTAATTCTTCTGCTTCTTTTGGGTCTCCTGGTGCAACAACTATTCTTGAAAATTCCCCATGTCCAAAATTTAAGGCCAAATTTAAATCTCCTTGAGAAGTATATGTTGCAACTCCTGTTCCTGGTCCGGGTCTTTGAGCCAAATAAACTACTATTGGGATTTCTGCCATTCCTGTCATACTCAAAGCTTCAGTCATTAAATCAAATCCTCCTCCTGAAGTTCCAACCATCACATTTGCACCCATAATTGAACTTCCAATTGCGGCATTTATAACTGCAATTTCATTTTCCAATTCAATAACTTTAACATTCTCTTCACATGCAAGTTCATTAAGTATAGGAGTTGCAGGAGTCATAGGATATGCATAATATATTTTAATTCCAGACTGAATTGCTCCCTGTGAAATTCCCTTATTTCCGTTTAAAAAAGAATGATTATTATTGTGTTTTGTTATTTTGCACATATTTTTTGTTTCTTCTTCATACCCTTTTTTTGCATTTTTAATATTTTCATTGTAATTTTTACTAAGTTTTTTTAAGCTTTCTTCAAGCAATTTAAAATCTAAGCAAAGAAGTTTGAAAATTCTCCCAGCATAGTACATATTCTCATTTGAATTTTTTAGTATTATTCCCCCTAACTTCAAATCTTTTTTATGCATTTCTTCTGTTTTGTTATCAAGGCAAACCAATATGTCTATTTTAGAATCATTGCTTGAGAGAGGTTCTTCTGAAAAAGTTAAAACGTTAAAATTATGCCCTCCACGAATTAGAGATTCATAATTTCTTGAATAAAAAGCATAATTTCCATTTTTTATCAATGCTTTTCCAATAATTTGAGTAAGAACATTCGGCCCCTGTCCAGCCTCACCCCCTATAAGAATATTATATCTCATTTTAAAATATGTTTAATTGTATTTTTAAAATCAAAGGTATTAGAGCTAATATGTGTAGAATTTGGTCTTCTACTATAATGAGCCATATAATTTTTCCTTTATTCCCCTTTATATGCTTGTTCCACCAATTAATAAATTTATAATCATCAAGGAGAAAATGAGTCAAAAAAAGCCATATTAACCAAAGTAAGCTTATATTAAGAATATACAAAACAGGTATAAAGAGGATAATATACTGAATTGAGTGAAAAAATTTATACTTTGCAATTTTTGCTTTTTTTACTGCCCAGCTTCCAGGCTGAAAAAGCCAGTCACTGGCAAAATGAGTTATTATTAGTATAAGTAATTCTTCAGCCATCTTTTTTGTGTTTATTATATAACAATCAATTTTATATATACTTCTAGTTTCAGAGGATTATAAACTTTTTTAATTAAAAACAGGAATAAAAAATAAAATGGTACGATTCGCACATATAGCCGATGTTCATCTTGGAGGATGGAAGCAACAGCCAATGCAGGATTTAAACTTTGAGTCTTTCAAAGATGCTGTAAATATATGCCTAAATTCAAAGCTGGATTTTGTTCTTTTTGCAGGAGATTTGTTTGATTCAGCTTATCCCCCTATAGAAATATTGAAAGAAACTTTTGCTCAATTTAAGAGATTAAAAGATGCGGGAATACCCTGTTTCACGATTGCAGGCTCTCATGATTATTCTGTTTCAGGAAAGACTTTTTTGGATGTTCTTGAAAAGGCAGGTTTTTGTAAAAATGTTTATAATGCAGAAGAAAGGGAGAATTCAATAATTCTTAATCCAGTTGTTTTTGGAAATGTTGCAATATATGGTTATCCTGGAAAAAAATCTGGATTGGAGATTCAGGATTTGAAAAGAGTAAAATTTAATGATACCCCTGGTTTATTTAAAATATTCATGTTGCACACAACAATTGACAAGGTTGTTGGCAATATTCCAATAGAATCAGTAAATCCAGACCGGCTTCCAAAGGCAGATTATTATGCAATGGGGCATATACATGTTTTTTATAATGAAAAAGGATTTGTTTATCCTGGCCCATTATTTCCTAATAATTTCAAAGAACTCGAAGATTTAAAGCAAGGGAGTTTTGTTATTTTTGATAATGAATCTTCTTCAAAAATTCAAAAGATAAAGCTTCCAACAAAGCAAATTGAGCATTTTGTTATTGAAGTAGAAGATGCACTTATGGGAACTGAAAAAATAATATATGAATTAAACAAGAAAAATTTAAAAGATAAAATAATTCTTCTTAGAATTTATGGGGAATTGAAAAGAGGAAAAACATCTGATATAAAATTTCTTCAAATTGAAGATTTTATAAAAAGCAAAGAAGCATATTTTTTGCTTAAAAACACCCACGATTTAATTTCACAAGAACAGGAACTTGAGTTTAACATACCCGAGAAAGATTCTGAGAATATTGAAGAAGAAACAATAAAAGCTTATTCAGAGGAAAATCCCTCCTCATTTAATAAAATTATAGACGAACTTATGAACACACTTTCAATAGAAAAGCAAGAAGGAGAAACAACCGAGACGTTTAACAATCGGCTTCTTCAGGGAACAAAAAAGTTTTTTAAATTTTAAAAATGAAAATAAAAAGTATATTAGAATCAATGGGAGAATTTCCAGCTAAGAAATACATATTTGAAAAAGAAAATAAAACAGTTGAATTTACTTATATAAATAGACCAGAAAAGCATATAATTTGCATCTCTTGTATGTTTGGTTGTCCAGTAGGTTGTTGTTTCTGTGCATCGGGCAATTCTTATAATGGAAATTTGAATAATGAAGATATGGTATCTGCAATAAAAGATATAATTAAAAACGAAAAAATATCCCAAGATAAAAGATTATTATTATCTTTTATGGGAAGCGGAGAGCCACTTTTAAATATAGAACAAGTGAATCAAGTAATAGATTATTTTCATAAATTTGAAAATGTTTATTTTGTAATCTCTGTATCTGGAATAAATATAGAAAGAGTACTTTTGTTTAATAAAAGGTCTAAGGTAAAGATACGATTCTCAATGCATAATCCGAATAATATTGAAAGAAAACAAATGATTCCAGGGACAGATGATTTAGATAAAATACTTAGAATACTTTCAAGAATAGATAATGAGATAGAAATAAATTATGTTCTTTTAGATGGAATTAATGATTCTAATCTTCATGCAGAAAAATTGGCAGCCTTAATAAATACTTTCAAATTTTATCTAAAGATAAATGAATATCATCAAATTGGAAATTCCCTCAAAGAGAGTTCAAAAAAAGAATATTTTTTAAGTATTTTAGATAAAAATAAAGTAAAATATGAATTATATTCTACAGATGGAACAGATATAAATGGAGCGTGTGGACAATTAGTTTCACAAGTGATAAAATGAAAATAAAAAAGATAACCTTAGATAATATAAGAAGTTATGAACATCAGGAGATAAATTTCCCAGAAGGTTCAATTTTGCTTTCAGGAGATATTGGTTCTGGTAAGACATCTGTTCTTCTTGGAATAGAGTTTGCTCTGTTTGGCTTGCAACCAGGTCAAAAAGGCTCTTCAATATTGAGAAATGGGCAAGTTCAGGGAGGAGTAGCAATTGAATTTGAAATTGAAGATAGTCTTATAATAATTGAGAGAACTCTAAAGAAAGGCAAGACAATCTCCCAGGATTATTGCTCAATTTCAATTGATGGAGAAAAAAAGGAAATATCTGTAACAGAATTAAAAAGTAAAGTTCTTGAATTATTAAATTATCCAAGAGAATTTTCAAAGAGGCAAAATCTTCTTTACAAATTTACAGTTTATACTCCTCAGGAAGAAATGAAACAAATTATTCTTGAAGATTCTGAAACAAGAATAAATACATTAAGGCATGTTTTTGGAATAGATAAATACAAAAGGATACTTGAAAATGCTTCAACCCTTATATCAAAAGTTAGAGAGGAAAAGAGGATTAAAGAAGCTATAACTTCTAATCTCGAACAAGATAAATTGCATATTGTTTCTAAGGAAGGAGAACTTTCTGAAAAATCTCTTGCAATTTCTTCTATAGAAAATGATTTTCTTATAAAAGTAGATAAAAGAAAAATAATCCAAGAAGAGAAAGAAGAAATTTCAAAGAAAATAGAAGAAAAGTATAAACTTCAAAGAGAGATAGAAAAAACAAGATTATTCATATCAACTAAAAATGATACCATATACAATAATGCAAGGCAAATCACTCAAATTAAATCTCAAATTCAGGAATTGCAAGAATTAGATTTTGATGAAAAAGAAATTATTGAACTTGAAAAGGAAAATAGTTCTATAAAACTCAAAAAGCAGGAATTAAATGAGAAAAATATAAACACCACAAGCATGATTCATTCTCTCAATTCAAAAAATAAGGATAATGAGAATATAAAAGAAAAATTGAAGCATATTGAATTTTGTCCAACTTGCCTCCAGGAAGTTGACCCCGTCTATAAATCGAATGTTATAAATCAAATGGACTCAGACACATCTCTAAATATGAATTTAATAAATGAACTAACAACTAAGAAAGATTCAATCCAAGAGCAAATAATAAAATTAGATTATGAATTGTCAGTAAAAGAAAAAAGAATTCAGGAACTTAAAATACTTAGAATAAGGTTGCAAGAAATTAAGGAGAAACAAAGATATTTAATAACTTTAGAAAAAACCAATTCTATGCTCTCAAAAGATTTGGAAATGCTTGAAAATCAGATTAATCTTCTTAAGAAAACTGTTTTCGATTTAAACAAGTTTGATAATTTAAATGAAGAAAAGCAAAAGCAACTTACTGAAGCTTTGAAAGCAGAAAAAATGGCTGAAATAAAAGTTGCAGAATTAAAAAGAGAGATAGAAGTTTTCTCAAAACAGATTAATGAAATGAAAGAGAGAATAAAAAAGACAGAAGAGATAAAGCAGGAGGCACATTATCTTTCTGATTTGGAAGAATGGCTTTCAAAAAAGTTCATTCCAATAATTTTGATTGTTGAGAAAAATGTTTTCACTAAATTGAAGATTGAATTTTCAAAATTATTTTCAGAATGGTTTGCAATGCTTGTTTCTGATTTCTTTAATGTGCGCTTGAGTGAAGATTTTACACCAATAATAGAACAGCAGGATTATGAAATTGATTATGCTTATTTGTCTGGAGGAGAGAGGACAGCAATTGCGCTTGCTTATCGTCTTGCTCTTAATCAAGTTATAAATTCATTTTTGAGCAAAATAAAAACAAGAGATTTGGTTATTCTTGATGAGCCAACCGATGGATTTTCTGAATCACAATTAGATAAAATGAGAGGAGTTTTGGAAGAATTGAATGTTTCCCAGCTCATAATAGTAAGTCATGAACAGAAAATTGAAAGTTTCGTTCAAAATGTTATAAGGTTCAAGAAAGAAAATGGAAAGAGCATGATTGAACAATGAGAATATTAGAAAATTCAGAAATTATTTTAGCAAGGGATTTTTTTGGAAAATCCAGGAAGGATATATTGAATCTCTTAGACAGTACTTTAAGAGAAAGTGCATTAATAGTTAAGAATAAAAAGATTTTGGGGAGATCTTCACTTTATAAGAAGATTGGGAAGCATTCTATGGGTTTTCTTTCAGAAGATTTTAAGTCAGATAAAACCTGTAGTAATCATGTAATTTACAAGGCGATTGATAATGCAATTAATAATTATAATAGAGAAGAGATTAAAGGCTCAACACTTTATTTTACAAGAGTAAATAGAGATAAGAATATAATTCCATCTGAAAAACCAGATTGTGCATTCTGTAGTCAATATGTTTTGGATAATGGAATTTCAAAATTAGTGCTTTTTCATGATTTTGGTTTTACTGAATATGATGCAGAAGAGTATAATGATATATCTTTTGGGTTTAGAGAGTGGGATATAAAAGGTAAATAAATTAAATTTTTCCTAATTTTTTTGCCAATTTTTTTGCTTCATTTAATAAATTCTCAATTTCATCCAATCCCTGTTTCCAAAATTCTTCATTTAATTCAATACCCATATCCTTGAAAATATCTTCTGGTGATTTTGATATTCCAGCAGATAGAAATTCCTTAACTTTTTCTATAAAATTTGGATCTTCTTTTACTTTTCTTTGCATAGCTTTAGATATTAAAAGTCCGGAAGCATAAGAATAAACATAAAAATATCTTCTTATATGAGTCCAATAAATCCACCAATTTTCACTTCCAGCAGATTGTTCAACATAATTCCCCATATAAGAGCCCATATGTTTTAGAAAGATATCTCCCATTTCTTTTTTTGATAAAAATCCTTTTTCTCTAAATCTCTCGTGAATTTCTTTTTCAAAGTTATAGCAAGCTATCTGTCTTATTATGCTGGAAATATCTCCATTTAATTTATTCATAATTAAAGAGAGTTTTAATTCATCATCAGCTTCTTTCATTAGTTCCTGCAGGACAAAATCTTCCATAAAAGTGCTGGCAACTTCTGCCGTAGCCGTTGAAGTATCAAAATAAAGTGCAGTTTGTTTTTCTTTTGTTAATTCATTGTTTATTCCATGACCTAATTCGTGGGCAAAGACTGTAACATCGTTTAAGTTATTTGTATAATTTAACATAATATATGTTGGTTGTGATTTCGCCATTCGTACACAGAATGCTCCTCCTCTTTTGCTCGGTTTAGGATAAACATCTACCTTCCCTTTTTCTATGAACATTTTAAATAATTCTGAGAATTTTACATCCAATTTACTAAATACATCTCCTATAATTTTTATTGAATTCTCATAAGAATAATTTTTATCAACAGTTCCATATTCTACATTCCTTTCATGATATTCTAATTTATTCTGTTTTAGAAGCTTTGCTTTTAATTTATAAAACTCTTTTGCAATGTCAAATCTATCTGTTACAGACTTAACTAAAGTATCAATAGTGGATGTTTTTATATCATCACTTAGATGTCTTTCGGAGTCTGCTCTTTCAAATCCTCTTATTTTATCATCTGTTTTCTTATTTTCTAAAATCGCATTTATTTCGGCTTCTGCAACATCAGTATATTTATATAATATATCATTAAACGCTTTAGCTGCTTCATCCCTTATTTTTTTATTTTTGTTTTTCATTAAGCTCAACATTTTTTCTTGTGTAGCTTTTATTTTCTTGCCATTATCATCTAAAACTTCTCTTTCTTCTCTTGACAAGAGTTCAGAAACCATTTTTTCCCAGTAAGAATAAGATGAAGATGATTTTAAACTGAGTATTTCTTCTTCTTTCTCTCCCAGCATATATTTTGCTTTTTGAAAAGTTCTTTCTAAAAAATGTTTGTATTTTTTTAATTCAGGGGAATCTAAAAACTTTTTTTGTTTTTCAGGGGGTATTGTTGACAATTTTATTTTAAAAAAAGAAATACTATTTCCTAATTCTTTTCCAAATTCATCCACTTTATTGAACTTCGCCTTAAAATCAGGATTACTTTGGTCTATTTGCGTTTTCAGCCAGAAATAATATGTTTCATCCGATGATGAGGAAGATAAGAATTCATCTGATGAAGGTCCATAAAATCCAGACCACTTTTCATAATCATCAAGGGCTTCTTTTAATATTTTTGGTATTTCAGTATAATCTTTTCTATTCTTCCATTTTAATACAAATTTATTTGTTGCCTCTTTCCATTCCTTTCTCTCATCTTTAAAACTCTTTTCTTTTTCAAGAGGAGTTAAGTCCCATTCTGTCTTCATGAATTAAGAGAAATGGCGTGTGTTTAAAAGATTTGTCAACAGAACTTTCCCAACCGCAAAATTTATAAAACCCCATATTTTACGTATAATATAAATTCTAGATTAATTTTATCTAAAATGGACAAAGAATTAAAAGACTCGATATTAAAATCAGGAACCACAATTTTAGGAATTGTTTGTAAAGACGGAGTTATAATGGCTGCAGATAGGAGATCAACTGCAGGAAATATGGTGATGGGGAAAAATGTTCAAAAAGCAGTCCAGATAAATGATTATCTTGTTATGTCCGGAACAGGCAATGCTTCAGATATTGAAATGCAAAAGAAGATTATATGTGCACAATTAAGATTAAAAGAATTACGTTCTAAGTCAAGGCCAACTGTAGGGGAAGCAGCAAATTTAATTGGAATGATTACATATCAAAATATAAGGCAACCTTCAATGATTACTTCTATTGTTGGGACTCTTGTTGCTGGATTTGATGAAGACGGAACAGCAGAACTTTACACAGTAGAGCCTGCAGGAACTGCAATGAAAGTTGAAGATTATGATGCTAATTTTGGTTCAGGAATGCCTTTTGTAATGGGTTTATTAGAAAGACAATATAAAAAAGATATAACTATTGATGAAGGAATAGAACTTGCTGTTGAAGCTTTGAAATCTTCAACACAGAGAGATATAGGAAGTGGAAATGGTATTGACGTATTCACAATAACAAAAAAGGGGATAAATCACGTTGTAGAGCAGGAGATTTCATCTGAATACAAAAACAGAAAAGCCAGCCCAAGAACAGTTGTTTTCAAAGATCAGTAGTTTTATTTATATTTAAAAAATGGAAATTCTAGATAGGATTAAAGAGAAGTTGCACGGGAAAGTAAAGGAAGCAAACTTTGAAGGAGCGAATATAGTTCTTTACACAGATAATGAGAATTTTTTTAAAGATGGAGAGGCAGATATAAAAAAAATAGTTGATGAAATAAAAAAGAGAATTGAACTTAGAGCAGACCAAAAAATACTTCCATCAAAAGAAATAACTGAGAAGAGAATAAGAAGCATAATTCCAGAGGACGCAGAAATAACAGATATTATATTTGATGTTCAAAGGAGCATAGTTGTAATAGAAGCAAAAAAACCAGGGTTGGTTATAGGAAAGCAAGGTTCTATATTAGATAATATAAGAAGAGAAACACTTTGGGTTCCACAAGTTCAGCGTTCCCCTGCAATAAAAAGCAAAATTACAGAGAGCATAAGAGAAGTTCTTTATGATAACAATAACTACAGAAGAAAATTTCTTAATGATATAGGAGAAAAAGTATACAAGGGATGGAATCCAGAAAAAGTTGATGAATGGGTAAGAATAAGTTTCCTTGGAAGTGGAAGGCAAGTTGGAAGAAGCTGTTTGCTTTTGCAAACTCCTGTTTCAAATATACTTCTTGATTGTGGAATAGATGTTGCTGCACAGGGAAATGATAGATTTCCTTTTTTTAATGTCCCAGAATTTAATATATCCCAATTAGATGCAATAATATTAAGTCATGCTCATCTTGATCACAGTGGTTTGCTTCCTTATCTTTACAAAATGGGATATAGAGGACCAGTATATATGACTGCTCCCACAAGAGATATATCTGCACTTCTTGCTTTGGATTTTATAGGAGTTGCTTACAAACAAGCAGCAACGCCTCTTTTTAGTTCAGCAGACATAAAAGAAATGGTAAAGCATAGCATTTGCTTAAATTATAATGAAGTAACTGATATAGCTCCAGATATAAGAATTACATTATATAATGCAGGGCACGTTCTTGGTTCTGCACAGGTTCATGTAAATATAGGTAATGGTTTGCATAATTTTGTTTATACAGGAGATATGAAATATGGAAAAACAAGACTTTTGGATCCTGCTATTAACAAATATCCAAGAATAGAATCAATACAAGTAGAATCTACTTACGGAGGAAAAGATGATGTTCTTCCTCCAAGAAAAGAGACAGAAAAAAAATTTATAGATATGGTTAAAGAAACAATTGAAAAGGGCGGAAAGGTTTTGCTTCCTGAATTAGGATTGGGACACGCTCAGGAAACTCTTTTGAGAGTTGAAGAAGCAATAAGATTTGGAGAACTTCCAAACATTCCAATGTATATTGATGGAATGATATGGGATATAAATGCAATACATACAGCATATCCTGATTTTTTAAGTAATAATATACGCGCATCAATATTTCAAGATAAAAATCCATTTGTGTCAGAAATTTTTTCAAGAGTTAGCTCGCCACAGGAAAGAAAACAAGTAATAGAAGGTGGCCCTTGCATAGTTATTGCAACTTCTGGTATGCTTGTTGGAGGAGCTTCAGTAGAATATTTTAGATATTTTGCAGACAATCCTAACAATCTTTTAATATTGAGCTGTTATCAAGGACCTGGTTCAATGGGAAGAAAACTTCAGGATGGTGATAAAAAAGTAAGAGTTGAATCTTCAGATGGAGCTCAGGATATTGAAGTTAAAATGAGAGTTGAATTAATGAATGGTTTGTCTCCGCATTCAGGAAGAAATGAACTTCTTTCTTTCTTTAATAATATGTATCCAAAACCAAAAAGAATACTTGTTAATCATGGGGAAGTTTCAAAGTCCTTGGATTTGGCATCTTCGCTTTACAAACTTAATAGAATTGAAACGAGCGTTCCAAGAAATCTTGAGATTGTGCGATTGAGATGATTAATAGAGGGTTTTGAAAAACTCCAAAAAGATTATTTTTTGTTTGCTAATAAAAACTACGTATGATGTTAATAATATTATATAATTGATAATATTGTATATAATTCATTAAAAATAAATAAAATTGATATTTTATTACAGATAATTAAATTTCTTAAAAATAGGGTTATTTAATGTTGGCTATAATTAATTTTATAAATCCCCCCTTATTGATTAGATTATGGGATTTAATATAAAAAAGTATTTTGAGAAGTACTCTGCCTTTTTAGAAGGAATGGGAAGTCTTAGCTTTTTTCCTAATAACAATTCTAAACCATATTGGATGAGAAAAGATTTAACTCCTCAAGAACAAGATGCTTTGGCACAAGAACAGGATGCCTTGACAATGAAGGGAGATTGGGAGAAAGTGGGAGAAAATATGAAAAATTCAATTAATTATTTAAAAAAGTCATTATATGATAAGTTGGGTAATTAATAAAATCTATTAATTTAAATATTTTATAAACTTAAGTTAACATATCTTAACCATAGTTAATAATTATAAAACTTCTTCTCAAAGCTTTAAATGATTCGTTAATATATTAACAACCTGGTTAAAGAATTAACAAAATACTCTTATCTTGATAAACTATTAATGAATATGATTTTACTATGATAACTAAATTATCTTAATTCAAATATTTTATAAACTATTTCTTCTATATTCTTATATGAAAAGATATTTTGTTCTTATGCAATTTCGTCGAGGTGCTTGGAAATTGCCCTTCAGTGACGAGTGGAAAATCGAAAAAAACCTGGAGGTTGTTTTCATATGAAGCACAATCTAAAAATAACATTCCTCATTCTGGCAATGTTTCTTGTAACTCAATTTATAGGGCTCTATGTAATTAATCATTATTCAATCCAAGATAATCCTCTTCCCTATGGAATGGGAACGCCAGAAATTGAAAACAATTCTGACTTTTACACTTATTTCCCCTCAATAATTATAGCATTCATATTTGCAATTGTTCTTCTTATACTTCTTACAAAATTTCATTTGGGGTTTGTTCTTAAACTCTGGTTTTTTGTTGTAGTTTTAATTGCATTGGGAATTTTCTTCACATCATTTTTTCCAAACCAAAATCAGGAATATATTCCATATATTGTTCTTGCTCTTGCCATTCCATTGGCTATTTTTAAAGTTTACAAAAGAAATCTTTTTGTTCATAATTTAACAGAACTTGTTATATATCCATCAATATCTGTTGTTTTTGTGGCTTTGCTTAATTTTTGGACAGTTATAATTCTTTTAATTTTAATTTGTCTTTATGATATGTGGGCAGTCTGGCATTCGGGGGTAATGCAAAAAATGGCTAAATATCAAATTAATGAACTTAAGATATTTTCAGGATTTTTCATTCCATATATATCCCAGAAAGTAAGAATGGGATTAAGGAAATTATCTAAATCAGAATTAAAAAATAAGAAAGTTAAAGCAAATGTTGCAATTTTGGGAGGGGGAGATGTTATATTCCCTATAATAACGGCGGGAGTTATATGGTTAACAAAGACAATTTCATTGCCATTTGGTTTATTTCCAAAGTTTGTATTTACAGGAGGATTAGGACCTGCAATATTTGTAATAATAGGTGCTGCTCTTGGGCTTAGTTATCTTTTATTCTTTGCTGAGAAGAAAAAGTTTTATCCCGCAATGCCTTTTATAACTGCTGGAATTTTCATAGGATTAATTACAGGTGCAATTATTCTTGGGTAAAAGATTTTTTAATAAGTTTTATTTCTCCTTCAGAAGGCATAAGATATATCTTTTTATTAAATATTCTTTCTCTTGAAGTCTTATCAAGAATCATTAAAGAATTAAGATAATTTTGTGATTTTATAAAATCTTCAATATATCCTTCGCTTAGGGGTTCGGGTAGAATATTTATTAGAGGAAGCACTTTTGGATATTTTGTTTCTATTCTTGCTCTACTAAGAAATTTGTCAATGTTTGGTGTAGGAATAGATTCCCAAATAATATATGGAAGAAGAAGTACATCCTGTTTTGTAATTTCATTAATCTTTCCGAAATAAGTATTGGATTTTTCTCCAATATAATTAATCCTTACATCTATTTTATCTTCTTTCAGTCTTTCCAAAAGGTTTTTATTTGGACTTTCTATTCTTGTAATTGTCATAAGCTTTCTCCAGTGTTTCCTCTTTTTAAATCTTTCCTGTTTGTTGTTACTTTATAAACACAACAGATAGAAACATTTATAAATCCCTGTAGGATAGTGAATTTATGGAAAAAGCTGAAGAATATTCGAAAAGACATAATGCTATTGTGAATTATCTTGATGAAAATAAAGAAAGAATAAAATCTGAAAAAAAAGATCAAGAGTTTGGAAGATATAAGCATATTGTGAGATATTTTTTAAAAAATGATGGAGAAGTGTCTAAGAATGCAAATCATTTGGAAGATTTAAAGAGGGTTTTGATAAAAGAAGGTTATAAAGAATTAGGTGGAATATTAACTTACCTTTTGTCTAACACTACTGAAGGAAAAGCAGACTTTATTTTAGAAAAAAGATTAGATATTAGAAGAAAATTAGATTCTATTGAAGCTTCAAGAGAAAAACAGAGAAATCTTATAGATCAATGGATAGGAGATTTAATATAAAATGAAAAACCTAATACAAAAGATCTTTCCAAAATTATGGGAGAATAAATTAAATGTAGTAAGAACTCTTAGTGCTGATGAAATTAAACCGATATTTCAATCATTAGGAATCGATGTAGAGACAATAGGTTTTCCAGATATGAATATGAGACATGCAACTAGTGGATTGGAGCGTTATTATGCACATTTTGAAAAAGTTAAGATAATCCCTGTTAAAGTTAATGAGAATATCTCAACAATTATTATGGGTAAATATCAGACACAAGCACAAATAAATTCTACAGATAATTATGGTAATCATACACCTGGAACTCCAAGTAGATATTCATTTAAAATTCAAGAAGGTAAATTAAATCTTAAAGGAAGAAATTAAAATGTTAGTCAAACAAGAATTAATAAATAAAATCAAGGATTACTTTGATTTGAATGTTTACGAGACAAAAGTCTGGCTTGCTTTAATTGGAAAAGGCTCTGCCTCTGCAGGAGAGATTGCAGAAATATCCGGAGTTCCAAGAAGTAGAACGTATGATGTTTTAGAAACTTTAGAGAAAAAAGGATTTGCAATAGTAAAATTAGGCAAACCTGTCAAATATCTTGGTGTTAAGCCAAAAATGATTCTTGAAAAATTAAGAAATAATGTTAGAACTGAAGCAGATGAGAAAATTCAAAGTCTTTCAAATATAAGAGAAACTGAAGAGTTTGCTCAGCTTGAAGAAATTTACAAAGGTGGATCAGACCCAATAAAGAGAGAAGACATATCCGCTGCAATAAAAGGAAAGTCAAACATTTCAAATTATTTAAGGGAAATAATAAGAGAGGCAAAAAAGGAAGTGCTAATATGCACTAACGCAAGAGATATTCTTTCAAAGGTGAAGCTTTTCCAGCAAACTTTTGAAGTTTTGAAAAAGGCAAACATAAAGATAAAATTATGCCTTTCAGGGGAAGAAGTTTTAATAAAAAAGGCTGAAGCAGAATTTGGAATTAAAATAAAAAATATAAATGTGGATGCAAAGTTTTTCATAATTGACAGAAGCGAAATATTATTCTATTTATCAAGATCAGATAGCAAAGAAGAATCTGCAATATGGTTGAATTCTAATTTCTTTTCAGAATACTTTGCTTCTTTGTTTGAATTGGCATTGGGCGAAAAACCGGAGAAGAAGTAAAATGACAGAATTTTATAAAATAAGTTTTAAAGATGAAGAACATCGTAAAGTTTCCGATTATTTAAGCAATTTAAGCAAGATAGAGAATGTAGTTGTTGTACGTTCAGCTTTCTGTGTAGGATATTTATCAAAAGGTCAAGGAACGATTATACTTGGTACTTCGCGAGATATAACTGATCTATCTGGAAGGGTTTCAATAGATAAAAGTTTCCCAAATTCAGAGAAAATTAAAGAAGATTTAACTAAATTACTAAAGGAGTAAAATGAAAAAACTAATTAGTTTAATCGCAGTACCTCTGATTTTTGCTACAGCCTGTGTCTCTAAAGAACCAATTAAAGAGAATTATATGAATAAATCAGAAATATTAACAAATATTCCGACTTTTGGGAGAGGAGCCGTATTATCTGATAAGGATGGCGATAATCTTGTAGATTTGATAAAAGTTGGAGGAAATTATGATATTGTAAAATTTTATGCTAAGGGATATGAAAAATATGCAACCCATAGGATGAGTAAAGAGATGCCCCCAGAAATTAGAGAATTTGCTTCAAAGGTTTTTAATAATTCTAAAAATTTAGATTATGAAATAGCGAAATTAAAGTATGAACATAATAAAATGAAGGGGGATGGAAAGTAAAATGAAAACAATAAGCAAGATCTTAGGAACAGGATTGTTAACTTTACTTGGTTTTTTACCTATGAAAAAAGCAGAAGCACAAATAAATGGAAATCTTGAATGCAATTTATCAAAAAACTCTTTAATAGAAACAAATTTCTTTTATAATCTTCCTTTGAATACAAAAGGATTTACTTTTCTTGATTATTACTTTAATGGAGACAAATTTTTTGGAAAATCAATTTTATCTACAGATTTAATAAAAAATTTAGATTTAGAAACACAAGTATATCATGCTGGGGAGCCAGTAACTAAAGCAGGGGTTGGTTTAAAGTATCATTTAGTAAAAAGTAAGAATGTAAATGTCAAAGTGGGAATTCATCCAGTATGGCTGTCTAAAGAAGGGAAATTCATTAAAAATCAAATAGATATGACTTATTCTGTGGGAATTAATCTTCCAAGGAATTTTAATATTTTTGCTTTTGGACAGTTTAATCTTGCTTCAAATGGAGGACCACAATGGGGATATGGTGAAATAGAAGTAAACAAGAAAATAGGGAAGAATAAGAAGTTGGAAGTTTCATACAATCCCTCTTTAACTAATCAAAATAAATTTGTTCCAAAGTATACTAATAGATTTGCTTTAAGGCAAAATTTTTAATAAAAATTAAAATGACAGAATTTTATACAACAAGTCTGGGGGATTATCTTAGTCTAATGGCAAGTAAAGAATGGATTTCAAAATCCTATTTGGAGAAGAGAGTTACTATAAAAGAAATTTATGCTATAGATTCACGATTACTCCTTTCTGCCAGGGTGAAAGCTTCAAAAGATTTTGAAGAAAGATCAAAAGATTATAATGCAGTTGTTGATATTGTAAGAACTCCTTCAAGAGCCGTCTTTGGTTTGTACTCAGTTTATGAAATACAAGGTACAGGTATTAAATTAAATAAACATGGGAAAAAATAAAATGGGAAAAAGTTTAAGACTTATATTACAGAATGAGGAAAAAGCCAAAATAAGTTTATGGAACCCAGAAAAGAGAGAAACCACTATAGAAATAGGGAATATAATAAAGAAAGTTTATGGAAAGAAAGATGTTCAGGGGAAAGTTGCACTTTATGAAATATGGGTAAATGGAAAGATAATTGATACTATATTTGATAAAAATTACAAAAATGGTGTTATGATAAACCCAAAAGAAGGAATTGATTTTGGTGAAAGATATAATTCAAGGGACATTTGTGTAGAAAATGTTAATGGACCAGGATGGATTTATTAAAATGTCAACTCAATTAATATACACAGCAAAAGAAAGATATTCTAATGAATATAAAATAAAAAAAATAAATGAAAATATAGAATATATTATGAAGAGATTAGGTGGAAAGGTAATTAATAGTTCTTATATAATTTTAGATGGTTCTGCTACAGAAGCATATGGATATTATGCGTTTTCAGGATTGGGAATAATTACAACAAGTTTAACCTATTCAAACAATTCAGGATATAATTTTTGTGCAAATTTTATTGGTTTTGAAGGAAAAGCAGAGAAATATAATACTATAAAAAAGTATTTGGAAAATGCCTTGAAGAATACTGGATTAAGTAAAGCAGAGGGAAAATGAAAGACGGAGATTTGAGTATGGAAGAAATTACAAAGAAATATAATTTTAGAGAAAATATAATAGAAAGAACTCAAAACTTGGGAATTATTGCAGGATATGGTTGTTCTTTAATTAGTGTAGTATTTGATGTTTTAACAGAGAATAGTTCAAATATAAAGGACCTTTTTGGAGTTTGTGGAGGATATATTGTTGGAACAGGTTCATATTTCTTAGGAAATTATATGCATAAAAGAAATGAAGAGAAAAGAGAAGAAGATATTAAGAATATTGAAAAAATGACAATTGAAGGATATAAAAAATGAAAAAATCATTATTAAAAATTTTAGGTATTGGGGGTATTGCTTTATTGAGTCTTTTGCCTGCGAAAAAAGCAGAAGCACAAACTAAAGAACAAACTAAGGAACCTCTTGTAAAAGGGACAATATCTTCTGGGATTTTTAGTCATTATGTTGCTCCCATGGGATATGTTCTGGGAAAAGGACCGCATCAACAAAATTATGTTGGGGCTAATATAAAAGATTTCAAATTATTTGGTTGGTCTGATTATGATATTGGAGAGAAATCTATGAATGAAATAGATTTAGGAATAGAATATTCTAAGAAGATAAAAAATACTTCTGCAAAAGTTGGAGCGACTTATTGGAATTATCCTTCAGGAGGAGATGATAAGATTATATACATAAATTTAGAGCATGACAATAAAATAACAAAGAGTATATCATTAGCACATTTAGTAAAAGATAAGGGAAATGAAGGTGGATTTTATTTGACATCTAAAATTTCAAAGAAATTTAATCATAAAAATGGTTTTTCTTCAGATTTAGGAATAAGTTCAGCATACGTATTTAATTTCTACGGCGATACTGGTTTTTCACATATAACTCCTGGAACTAATATTAATTGGAATAGCGGAAATGTTAATTTAACTGGCTCTTTAAATTACCAATTTGGATTTATAAAAGAACCAGAAAGATTACCTCCAATAAAAAACCAATTATATGGAAGTCTTAATTTTAGTGTAGATTTTTAAATCCTCAATATACATCTCACTTATTATTCTTGCATTCTTAATTTTCCATCTCTCCACAAATTCTTTCAAGCTAAAATTAATTTTCTCTCTTGCATATAGTCTATCTTTTTTTTCATAAACATCTTTGTGTTCTTTCTTAAAGTTTGCACAGTCCTCTGCATTATTCAAGAAAGGTCCGGAATATATTCTCTCTTTCTTCTTTTCAGCCACAAAGAAATATACTGCAGATTTCTCCCCATTGTAATCAAATCCCTTATTTTTTACAATAAAAAATTTGCCTATTTCTTTGTCAATATAATTATGAAATTTAAGAAGTTTGCTTCCTGCAACATCCCCTTCCTGTTTGTTTGTGCTCGCTTCAATTAATACAAACTCCCTGCCTCTTTTTTGAGAATCTTCTTTTATTTTGCTTATATTCGCTTTTTTCACCTCAAAGTTTTTCATAGAAGGGTTTTTAATGAATTCTATGCAAACTTTTTGGAATTTTTCAAATGTTTCTTGAGAAAGGGCAGCTAAAGCATTTCTTTGCTTGTAAGTAGGGTCAATTAAAATTATAGGAGAGTTTAATTTTGAGCTGTTTAAATCCATTAAGGCATTTTTTTTATTTGAAAATTGTTTTTCAATATCAACAATTTGCTTTTCCTTTCCAACTTTTGATATTGCCTTTATGAATTTCATAAACCCTTTGTAATAATAAATAAGCAGTTCAAGAGAATATCCTGAAAATCCGTGAATGTATGATTCAGCTCCATAACACCCATTAGCATAACAGAATGCCTTTGCTATTTTTATATCATCAAGAATTTTTTTTGATTTTATATTCTTGTTTATATATTTTACATGAAGATAAGACAAATCAGTTATATTTTCATATTCTTTTGGATCTTTTATCTTTTTTACCGGAATAAGTTCAATAAAGAAGTTTTCCCCATAATTTATTCTGAAATAATCTCTTGAACCATGAATTACAGATACATTTTTCAAGTTTCCAAGAACTTTTTTTGTTAAAGAAGAAATTTCATCATTTTTATACTTCTTATCATATCTTATGAATATATCAACATCATAATTATCTTTCTTTATAACAGTTCCCTTTGCAAAACTCCCCCCCACAAATATCTCTGCATCTATATTTAATTTATTTAAATTTTTTTTAATATTTTGGCAGAACATATCCACACTATTTTTTATATATTTTAAATCCTCGTCGGAAGGTTTTGATTTTTCAAGAACTTCTTTAAGAATTTTATCGCTTTTTTTCATATGGATTTTTTATCTCCTTCAAATCTTTTACACTTCTGCTTAGAGTTGATGCCAAATCAATTATATATTTTCCTTCTTCTAGTTTGTATATTAGAGGTCTTTTCTTATTGAATACATTTACAAGGTCAATCTCAAATTTTCCATCTCCAACAACCCTTACAGATTCTAAATCAAGTATAACTGGAGTTTCTTCATCAGTTATTCCAATCATTTCTCTTATGTCTTTTTCTATAATATCTTTTTCAGATTCAGGTATTTCAATAACCCTGTTTTTTATATCATTAATCTGTTCCTGTTTTATATAAAAGAAGAATTTTCCCTTGCAATTATCACACCCATATAATAATTCTTTACTTCCCGAAGGTATTATCTTAGAACACTTCACGCACTGATGAGGGATTTTAAGTTACCTCCCGAAAATTTAACACAATTGTTATCATTTAACATAAAATTAAGGGAAGTTTATAAAATTAATGGGATTGATTGTTCTCTTAGTAAAATCAAATTAAATAATTATCTCAAATATAACATTTATTATTGACTGAGGTGTACCCAACTATAATTATATAATAAATCTGCTGTGGCGATAATTGTATGTCTTAAATAATCATTTATAAAAAGAGTCAAGAAATCACTTACTCAATAACAACTCAATCTTCCTAGGATTTCTTTTGATTTCTTTTACTATTGTAGCCGGGCCAATTATTGTCATTGCTCCCAAATCCCCCTTGCTTAATGCTTTTATTATTCCACTCCTCATCCTATCTAATATACTATCGTCTCCATTTCCCCCTATAACAGCCAACTCAATACCCTTGAAATCTTTTACATGCCCTATCATAGCCATAGTATCTCCTATAAGCCTTGCTTCTTCTTCAGCCTTGAGCTTTCCCTGAAGGAATAGGATATTATTGCCTAAAACTATTCCAAGTATTTTTCTTATTCTTTCATTGCTATCCAAGTCTCTTATTTCAGAATAAGGAAGAAACTGAATAGAAAAGCCTTTTATCTTTCCTAAGTTTTTTTCTCTTTTTTTATCTGTCATCTCATTATTTAATTTGTCTATCATTTAATTGATTTGATTTAATTTTTCCAACTATCCAACCTATTAATGCTCCGATTAAAAAGGCGGGTAATAAAAATGTTAAATTATTATAAATCATTGATAAATTGAATTGTATTTTATCAAAGTAAAAAAATGTAAATATAAAATTAAATATTGATATACCAATCCAGAATATAAGATCAAGTAAAGAAAAAATTATCCCCCATTTCACCCATATTGGCCATTCATTCCACCTTCTTATCTTCCCTAAGTTTTTTTCACCTGTTTTTGCCATTTTGTTTTTCTTTTCTACCATTGTAGGTTCTTTTTAAGAACCCCATTTTGTTATAATTTATATATTTTTTTTAAATTTTCTTTGAAAGTTTAAATATTGATTCGTAAAATTCCTCAAAATTCTCGCCATCCTTTGCACTCACTCCAACAACATCATATTCTGGGAAAGCAGATTCTATTTTTTTGAGGTCGGCTTTTTTTAAATCTATTTTATTTCCCACTATAAGAATAGGTATTTTTCTCGCAATAAGATTTCCTATTATAGTTATGTTTACTTGATTGTAAGGGTTCTCCGTTGCATCTAAAACAATAACAACAACATCCATATCATCTAACCACTTTATGCTCTCAATAACTCCCTGTGTTGCTTCTTTGGCTCTTTCTTTCGCTTCTTTTTTCTTCATATTATACTTAAGAAAATCCTCATAATCTATCTTTGTAGCTATTCCTGGAGTATCTATCATCTTAAACATCAGAGTCTTTCCCTTGTATTTTATCTCAACTTTTTCCTTGAATTGAACATTTCTTGTTTCGTGGGGGACTTTGCTAACTGTTCCTATTTCCTGCCCTGTAAAATCTTTGCATATTCTATTCGCTAAGCTTGTTTTTCCAGCATTTGGAGGACCGTAAAATCCGAGTTTTATTTCTTTTTTATTCTTGAATAGACTCACAAATATTTTTTTAAAAAAATTCTTAAATATTTTTATTTCCATATTATTTTTTGTCAAAATAGGTTTATTAAACTTTTGTGGCGCTAATTATTTAATATTTTATTTAGGTCTACTATCTATATCTTCTATAACTTTTTTAAATGGTTTCTCTATTATTCCCAATATTTTCTTCCCTTCATATTTTCTAATGGCATAATTTATTTGTTCTCCCGTCCAGCCGGATTTCTTAAGATTTTTTAATATATTATCTCTTTCCATTCCGCTCTTTTTGGCAGTTTGTATATATGTCATTATATTATACAAATTGTTTCTATTTTTGAAAAGATAATTTTCATATTCTCTTCTGTACCAATTCTGAAGTATTATATATACAATAACTGCAACCAATATAAGAAGGAATAATATAAGTCCAAACAATAACCATTTAGATAATTTATTATCTTCTTCTCCAGGAGGATAAGGCCCTACATTTATCGGTCTTAAATTATAAAGAGCTGGAGAAATGAATACAGGAATGCTAATGAAATTAAAATTATCTGTAGTTGAAAAAGTAATACTATCCGAAATATCATAAAGGCTTATGTAATGATATCCAGATTCTCTCATTGGAAGGATATTTCCCTCAAATTTCAAATTCCCTATATCTTCAATTATAAAATATGAATCATTCTTCATATTTCTTTTGTCAAATTTGAATTGAAATATTCTTAGAGTAACTGCGGCGCCGGTTTCATAATTTATAAGAATTTCCATGAACGATACCTTTGTTTCCAAATTTTGCTCATTCCAGGAATATATTGCATCAGTATATCCCTCTACATTTTCACCATAATCTCCTTCGCCAATACTCATTAAAACATCAAGATTTATTATTTCTCTTTTTGGATAAAATGTTATTGAATTTGCATTTACAGTTTCACTTATTGTTTCAGGCATTTTTATATAAGAAAAGTTTTGTAAAACTGATTTATATTCTCCTTCTGTCTTTGCATTTGTATATTGAGTTTCAACTTTTTTTAAATCATATTCAAGAGAAGTCATGTTCAAAAATTCATTTAAAATCTTTTGAATAAACAAATCGTACGTTTTTATGCTAGTTTTTGCAGAATTAAGTTGAGTATATTTTTCATCTATTTTTGCTTTTACTAAGCTTTTTGTTGAAGTTATACTTATTGTCTTCTTAAAAATCTGAACTTTGCTAAAATTTAACTGATAAGTAATATTTCCAGCTGTTTTAGGCATTGAGAAGTTTGCGTTGTCAAATTTAAGAATTTGAAATCCTGAATCAACAGTTGTATTTGTGCTATCATTAAATTTATAATTATAATCATATACTCTGCCGAGCAAAACACCAAGTTTTATTGAATGTCCAAGAGAATCATTAAAAGTTGAATTTAAAGATTCATTATAAAAGCTTATATTTATATTTGCCTCGAGATATCCCGATATTTCAGATTGATTAAACATTGAACTGCCACTCTCCGAAAAATTAAAAGAAGCAGAAGCAAAGCTAGTGAAAAACACTGCAAGCATAAAAGCAAATATAAAAACAAACGTACCTTTGCACCTCATGTTATTAATAATAGAATTGTTTTTATAAATCTTTTTGAGGAAAGAGTTTTACTTCTTTTTATGAGGAGAATTAGTTTATTACAATATTTTTGAAAATCTTTTATTATTAAAGAGACATATTAAATTATTGTTTATAATATATTTTTTCAAATTTAAGTTTCTCAAGTATTTTGCAAAATTCTTTTCCAGAAATTTGGATTAATTTGCTCATTTTAATTAAAAACTGGCTTTCCTATCTGTATCTTTTGTATTCCTATAAATTTTAATGGAATTATATCTTCTTTATCTCCTTCTAAACAGACCTCTATAGCTTCTTTGATTCTTCTTAAAACCTCTTCAATGCTCTTTCCTTGTGTATGACATCCTTGGATTTCTGGGACTTTTGCTATATAAATTCCATCTTCGTCTTGTTCAATTAATACAGTAAAATCTCTTGTTTCTTTTTCCATAAATTACGTAAACTTCTTATAATTAAAAACTTATCTATTCAAAGAATATAAGATTTTTATATTCTATTTAATAAAATCATTCACCAAGCGCATAAAATTGTTTTTATAAATCTTTTTGAAAAAAAAGATTTACTTTACTTCATATAAGGAGGGTAATTCATTACATATTCCTTTCATATAAATTTATAACAAATATAAGAAATAATTTTTACACATATCTTATCCCTTGGAAAGATTTATAAAGTCTACTATGTAGGACTATATAGTCTACAAATAAGGACTATCTAAATGGAAAATCAAATACTAAAAAAACAATATGAAATAGATAAAGTTTTTCTTATTCAGCCTTGGAAAGCTTTAACTTATTCAGAAATACAAAAGTTATCCAAAAATCGTTCAAAAGGATATATATACAAAGAACTCAAGAGACTTGAAAAAGAGAATATAATAAACTCAAATAGAATAGGAAAGAGAACAATAATATATAATATGGCTTTGAATAGTGCTTCAGCACAGCATTATTGGGGGTTTATAGAAGAGTATTCTTCTTGGAAACTGGATAAGTTTCCATTTCATATTATAGAAAACTTAAGAAGCAAGATGCCCACACCTTTTTTTACGCTTCTTGTAACGGGAAGCTATGCTAAAAGAACAGAAACAAAAAGTTCAGATATAGATGTGGTAATTATTTCTGATTTTAACAAAGACAAAATATATGCGGAGTTAAAATATGAATCAGAGACTTCTATTCCAAAAGTTCATCTTTATGTTTTTACAAAACAGGATTTTTTAGACATGCTCGCCTCTAAAAAAGAAAATTATGGAAAAGAGATAACAAGAAACAAGAGGGTATTTTTTGGAGGGGCATCCTATTATTCAATATTTTCGGAGGCAATGGAGCATGGATTCAAAGGTTAGTTTATTGATGGATAAAGCACAGAATGAGACTTTCTCAGCTCAGCTTTTGAAGAGAACAAGCGAAAATGATTCTTTAAAGAAAACATTTAATTTTCCACCAGAAACTACTTTCTATAACGGAATAATTGAACATTCTTATTATGCTATATTTAATTGTGCAAAAGCTTATATTATATCTAAGGGTATTTCTTTAAAATCCAAGCAGGGGCAGCACCAACAAGTTTACTTCGAGTTCAAAAAAATGGTTGAAAAAGGATTAATAGAACAAGATCTATTAAGAGTATATGAAGAAGTAAAGACAAAAGCAGAAGTCCTTCTTGAAATATTAGAAAAAGAAAAAGATAAAAGGAATGAATTTACTTATGAAACTCTGCCTCAAGCGAATAAATCGCCAGCGGAAGATTCGCTGAATAATGCTCTTCTTTTTATTTCTCATATAAAAGCCTTTTTGATATAAAAATGAAAAGTCCTCCAATAAGATTATATTACAAACATAATTTATTAACAAGTGAAATTTATGTATTTGAATATGAGATGAAAACCTCAGAAAGAAAACAAAATAAAACAATAGATAAAATTAGGGGATTTTTATTAAAATCCTAAATCATCTCTTGAAAACTTTCTTCCTCGGCATATATTTCTCTCAAATTCAAGTAATCTCTTATAGATTAAAGAACTTATAAGAAAGATTATTTCCTGTTTCATTTGTTCAAACTTTTCTTTTGGCAAAATTACTGTTTCCATACAAAGGCATATATTAGAAAATTTATATATTTTTCTCTTACTTCTTTTTTCCCTTTCTCTTCTTAGAATTATTCTTTCTGCTGTTCTTTTTTCTTAATGAGTAAAGAAGATATATTAATACAACAAGAACTATTACACCAACAAAGCTGTAAATTCCAAAGAAAGAAACTTGCACTGAAGGTGGGCATGGAATTACATCATTTACATCCTTACATTCTAAGTTCTTGTTCAAGCGGTCAATATGAGCGACATTCCATGTAGCCCATGTCCATAGAGCATCTATAGAACGAGTTAACATGTTGTCGTCTTCACATGTATCTTGACTATTCTCAGTGTATGTACAGTTTCCTACTATTTCTGTTCCATCTCCATCAGTACTATTAGTTGCATCCCATTTAGCATTACATTTTGGAGTTTTAGAATCATCCCAATAGCATCCACAATTTATTCCGTCCCCGCAGGTTATACTATTTGGAACGCTTGCTTCTGCTACATTACATGAATCATCTTTACAATATAATTCTGTTGAGTAATCATTACAATAATTAATATCTACACATTCAGCATTAAGATTTACTTTTAAAAGCAATGGATCAGCATCATTTGTATTTGAACTTGTTATTGTTTCAGCTGGAGTTACTCCAACAACATTTGCAGTAAAATAATATTCTGGGGGATCTGATTGTCCACCATCTGTATCATCTTGCCATTTAGATATCCAAGTTCCATATGAACTTGTTCCAGTAAATGCAATATTTGAAGGATTAGGTATAACAGTATCGTCTAAATTTAATCCAGAATCTTTTTCTTTTATTACAAAAGAAATAGTTTTTCCTGCACAGTTTGTTCCTGCAATATTTAACTTTACTGAAGCCCCTTCCAAAACACTTGTTATATTCCAAGAAGCAGAAGTTAAATCACAATTTGGGGCACACATAGCTGTCCCATTACAATAATATCCTGAGCTACAAGGCACATCTGCTACACAAGTTGCACATGTTTCACCAGTATCCTGTATTCCATTTCCACACAAAACTGATTGAGTTACTTCTAACATAGGATTTGAACTCTCTATTGATTGAATATGCCCAGAAACAGTTGCAGTAAAATGATATTCGGGAGGATTACCTATCCCTAAGATACTGTCATCTTGCCATTCAGCTCTCCAAGTTCCATATGAACTCGTTCCAATAAATGCAATAGAGACAGGATTTATTCTAACAGAATTATGTCCAAGTAAATCATGTTCTTGAACAATAAAATCAATAGTTTTTCCATTACAGTTTGTTCCAGCAATATTTAATTTTACTGGAGTTCCCTCCAAAACACTTGTTTCATTCCACGTTGCAGATGTTAAGATACACGCAGGTACAATTACTCCGCCCACACATTCTTGAGTATTTACATTCCAAGTACAATCTGCTGGACAACTTGAACATGTTTCACCATTTGCACTTTTACATACACCATCTCCACAAATTGGCGAACAAATACTTGGTTCACTAGCACAAATAAAACCGGTTTCAATTGTACACGCTGGATAAGAACATCCATCACCATTGTTCACATTTCCGTCATCGCATTCTTCCTCAGCAGGATTAATTTGACCATCTCCGCAATAATCTAAATTAGGAGAACAACATATTTTTGTAGGATAATCACTAAATCCTCCAATATGTGCATTTGTATCTGAGCTTAAAGAAACCATTTGAGTATCTCCTGCAATACATGAGCCAGCAGTATTATAACAAGTGAAATCTCCAAAGCAAACATGTTCAGTATAACTTGCTAAAGAAGGAATTTGAGCATGAGCGTTTGTTGATGAAGAAAGTCCTAAAACTTTATTAGTTCCTGGGCAAGTATGTATTCCCGTGAAATCACAACAAAGATAAGAAGTATATGCTCCTTGGTTATATAGTGCTCCATGTGCATTTGTTGAAGAAGATAATTTCATGACAGTGTTTGCTTCAGCACACGAAGCCTGTATTGAGCATGATGCAGAAGAAACAAAACCAATTAAAAATATTACAAACACAAACAAGAATATAAACCCAAACCCTCTCTTAACCATTGAATAATATAGTAAACAAGGTTTTATAAATGTTTTTCTGGTTGAGAAAATTAGTATTTACCTTTTACATATCCTTCTTTAATTCATTTAAAATATCTTTGGGATTTTCTCTCAATAATTTATTCCAGTCCACTTTCCCATCCTGAAATTTTTTATTTAAATAATTTTTAATTAAATAATATCCTATTGAATACCCTGTCCAATTAGGATATTTTCCTGTCCCATAAAAGACTTCCATGTAAAAATCCCAATCCATTGAATTTAATTTTGGCTTTAATTCATTAAAATACTTTTTTATTTCATCTATTGATAATGCTTTTGAATAAGGAGCGGACTTTCCACCAAGAATCTTTTCTCTAAAATGCTCAGCCAATCCTTCAAATATTAAACCTTCCCCAACACTAAATTCTCCCCCCTTATAAAAATCAGAAACAGAGTGAGCAAATTCATGATAAATTGTTCCTTTTAAATATTCTTCCCAGTTTTTTCCATTTTTATTAAAGAAAACCAAGATTACATTTTTAGAAGAACAAAACCCTCCTAATCCATTCATGTTTTCAAGTGTAAATTTATCAAAACAAGGAAAGATAAAAACATATTTTTTTGATTTAGAAAATGATTTTAGTTCTATTAATGTCTTTTTTGAAATCTTAAGAATTTTCTCATTTTCTTCATCATTAATTTCAAAAAATTTATCCTCTTTATTATAATCTAAAATAAACCTATTTAGAATCTCATTTAATAAATTCTTATTTACCCCAGCATATTTAATATTCTTAACAAATGGGACTTCATTTATTATTTCATTAATAATACTTTTTGCATTATTTCCCTTGAGATTATCCAAAAAAGAATATATTTCAAATTCTTCTTTTTTTATTGTTTTCATTTTATCCTTTCTTTATATGCCCTAAGCTAATAGAATATATAGGTATTTCGTTTTCTGTCAAATCCAATATTTTTTGCATTTTTGTATCAACAAAACCACTTACTGGACAGGAACCAATCCCTATTTCAGAACTTGCTAATAAAATGTTCTGCCCCATGTGTCCCGCTTCAATTAAAGAATAAGGATATGCTCTATAACCATATTTAATCTCACTTCTCGAGAGAACAGAAGTAAATACAATTGTTCCTGCAGGATTTTCCAAATAAGGAGAAATTAATTCTCTTTTAATTTTTGAAAAATCTTCTTTTAATAATTGTTCTAAAACATTCTTGGTTATATTATAATGATATGCTCCATTTTCTAAGCTTTCTGTATTGTATGATAAATAATATAATTCTACTGGAAATCTTGCTCCTCCAGAAGGATAAGTTCTATTTTCAACTTTATCGTTATTATCTCCTACTGAAAAAAGCCTTTCAGAAAGCCTACACGAACCTATAATTTTAGATAATTCATTTAAGGTAAGAGAAGTATCTGAAAAATTTCTATGGGATTCTCTATAGTCTAATAATGTTTCAAATTCACTTTCCTGTTTATCCACTTTGGGCAATTCAAAAGAAGGAAGTCTTGGATATTCCTTATGGAAAACCTTAATAAAGGTTATAGGGATTTCTCCATCTCCATCTTCTATGTATTTGTTAGCTTTTACTTTATTATAAAATTTCTTTATTTCTTTTAACATTTTAAGTAACCGGATGTGGTTTTAATTGTTTATTATCTTTTATCTCTCCATGATGTATGCTAAATAATGCTTTTGCTTTTTCATCTAAATAAAGAGGATGTAATTCAGGAATTGTTACTTTTAATGTCTCAAATCCTTTTTCTTTTAATTCAGGAAGTGTAATGTCTGTAATTATTATCTTATATCCTCTTTCTTTTACATTATTTACGGCATTTTCTAAAGAAATAGTTTTATTCTTAATCTTTTGATAATCAACTGAGGGTTCTTCATTAATCATATATTCCAAATCATTCAATCTGTCTTTGTCAGACCAATAAATGAATCTGTCTTCTAAAGAACGAATTTCTTCTTCAACATTCCCCTTTGGAACGTATTTAGGAGGATTTAACCCTCTTACTAATCTTCTGCACTGAATTGCTTCTGTAATTGAACCTTCTATAGCATATATAAAATTTAAATCTGCCTTAGAACCAACATTAATTGTATCACCAATTCCAGTCCTATCTAAAACTAATGCAAAACTTGTTGGAATTTCCAAATCTGTAGTGGCATCGAAAATATGTGTTTCTAAATTATATCTTTTTAGATAATTAATTAATATTTCAATTTTTTTTGGGAAATTTTTTAGCTTTTTTCCTTGTAAATTCTTTAAATAAAATGCCATTACTCCATCTCTTTCAATAACTTCTAAAAATCCTGATTTAAATGCTCTTCCCTCCCCAATAGATCCAAATGCACCCCCAGTACTGATTTGCTCCTTTCTTAAAATAGGTTCATCCTCAAAGGTGGATGATAAATAAACTGTCTGAGCAGGCACATAAATTTCTTTTCCTGTTGTTAAATTTTTAGATTTAACCCATTTGTAAGTTCCTTTATCTAATTCCTCCATTTGTTTTTGTTTATCAGGAATTTGTTCTTCTGAATAGCAAAAAAAAGAAGAAGGCTTAAGAAAATTATTTTGCCCCCGATATTTTTCATTAATCAATGTTTGAGCAGGATTACAAAGACAAATTCTTTCAAGTAATTCTGCAATAGATTTTATTTTAGCCATCTCTAAATTTGAGTCAAAACCTTGTCCAAAAGTATTTTCAGTAAAATATTTCTCTTTAGCTAATTTACTTGGTACAGCAAAATAACTATTAAATTTAGGTTCATCAGTAAAAAACGGAACTAATTTAGTCCTCTCAGAGAGTCCTACACCTAAAAGTTTGTTATATAGATTTTTCATTTTCAATTGATAACCTCTTTTAGGTAAATCAATGAAATTTATTCAGATTTTGACTTAGATTCAAGACTTGAGGCTCTACAAGGGCTTGTAGATTTGCTACTTCTACATTTACAGCTGTCTCCCATATATCCAACAGGGTAAGAAATACTGTTATTTCCCTCTGTCAAAATATAAGGAGCATCTTCTATTATAGAACTCAAATGAAGAATTTCCTCAGAATTTTTATTAAGTTTATGGTATTTATTCGTCATATAAAACCAAAATATTCCAACTATTTAAACTTTACTCTTATTAAGTTAAAACAGAACCCTATTTTCCCCTTTGAGTTATTAGTTTTATCTCGGGGTTTCTGTAACCAGAATCTTTCCATCCCCCATTTCCATCTGGAACAAATTCAAGCATTGGAACAGATGCCAAATGTTTTCCCTGTGATTGACTTTCATTCACATAAGTATAATTAATAACAATCTTGTAAACTCCTAACTGTTGAAAATCTTCTTTAGTATAAGTGGAATCATTTGAAGGTCCAATAAATCTCCAGCTATCAAAATTTATATTATCTTTCACATCTACTCCAACAATTTGATGAAATGTATTTGGTTTCATTAATGTAATAGTATATGCAGGAATATTGTGTAAATTATTTTTAAATAATCCTCGAGGGTCATCTGATAATCCATTATATCCATTAAAATTTATTGTCCATATAGAAGCAAGATCAGTACATACAAGTTCACTAGGAATTATAGTTATTGTATCTGTTTTATCATAATTATAAAGTCTATCATCAAGACGAGTATTTCTTTCATTTATTGTTGCAAAATTATTCCAGATTATTGGCTTAGTAGTATCATTAGGTTGAATAAAAGGATTTACCCTTATCCTCATATCCTTTATTATCTCTCCCCCAATAATCTTCTTTTCAAGTCCTCCACTCGCACTTCCATATTCAAATTCTACTTGATAAGGCCCAGTCTGTCCTGGAAGTGCAGTTATACTTAAATCATATCCATTCAACGTCACTTTTGTTTTTACATCGAGGGGTTTTGCATATTGAATGGCAACTTTGTCTTTATCTTCTGGATTTTTATCGTCTGGTTTTGGCAATGTTATTGTTGTATCTGCTTCTTCATTCAAATCTATTTTAGTATTATTCATATTAATAGTTGGAGGATAATTTGGAACAACAACAGAATTTTTACTTTCCAAATTATATGATTTAAGAACAAACTCATAATTTCCTTTTGTTATTCCATCAATAGCATAATTGAAAGTTTTATTATAATCTGTTCCATATTGATTTACATCCTTAACTTCTTCTGTTAAAAGTAATGTTCCATTTTTGTTAACTTTTAATTCTGCTTTGTCAACATATGAAAGAGTAGCATTATATTTTATATCCACATCATTGTATAAACTTGCAGACTGCTCCATAAAAGGGCGCCCTTTAACTTCAACTCTGATAGGATCTGTTTTATCACTTTGACCTTCAGAATCAGTAACTTTTAGGTATATATCATAAACCCCTGGATCTGAAAATATCATTGTTGTATCCATAAGATAATTTCTCTTTGATACTCTTTTATTATTTGAATACAATTCCCACAATTTTATATCACCCAAACCATTCTCATCAAAAGTTCCAGCTGCATTAGACCTTACTGCTAAAGGGGCTTCTCCATAAATTGGACTAACTTCCAACTTCGCTTTTGGAGGATAGTTTTCCTCATGACAACCAGCAAAAACTAAAGGCACCGCCATGCTTGAAACAACAGCTATGTTTCTTGCTGTTCTTCCCAATAAATTTGCGAGGTTTTTCATCACTTTTACCATATTGTTACTACTTAATAATACTATTTAAAGGTTATTATTGATTTATTTAAGTTATATTGGGGAAACACCCCGAGAATATAAATATTTACATAATGAAGTGTGTGAGACACTCGCGCCATAGAGAACAAAAACTGAACTTCTGTTTTTACAAAAAAGTTGTAAACTTCTCTGATATTCTTACAAAAGATTTATAAATTTCTCCGAGATCTTTACAAAATACTTATTAACATAAAACTCTTTGATTAAACATCTTGAAAAATACAAATAACTTTTTTCTCAATATCAGAACTAACGTCAAAAATTAATTTATCCGTTTCTTTAATATCTTCAACTTTTTTAATCTCAGCAACTCTTAAGTCAATCTTTTGCCATTCTGAAAACTCAATTATTCCACCAGTCATAGATTAATTAATATAAAAGAAGTTTAAAAGATTAATTACAATTAATTAAAATAAAAAATAAATTATTATGCGGCTAGACAAGCTCCACCTACACTATTACAACAATAAACAGTTCGACTCTGAGTTATATATCCAGAAGAGCAATATTGTTGGGTAGTAAGTACAGGGTACACTGGATTACCATAAGAATCGTATCCACATATAAAACTAGGATCATCTGTTGTCACACAAGCACATTCTGGCGACCATCCACTCCAGTAACATGCATAACCTATATCAACAGTCGCACAACTCCATGCACTTCCACTCCAATGCAAAACTTCATTTGCACCAACACAAGTTGGTATTGAAGCAGATATACAACCCCAAGAGTTAGCAATCCCATTAGTTCCTGTAATTATTCCTGTACATGAAGGCATTAATTCTCCCATTGAATGTCCCATCGTTGCTGGAGTAGCATAAACACTAACCCCTAAAGATATTAAAACTATAAAAGCAAGAACTGAGTATAAAAATTTGTTCGAAATATTCACCTCTATTTTTTTCACCATTTTATTATTAGTTTTTTTGATTATTTAAATTTATTGTTATGACAAAGTTTGGCAAAACCAAGCCGAACCGGTCCATGTAAGTCCCTGTTCTGCACCAGTACAAGCTGAAGGAGAAGGTATACAATCCCATACATTTCCATTCCCCACAAGCATTCCTGTACAAGAAGGCATTAGTTCTCCCATCGAATGTCCCATTGTTGCGGGAACACTTGTACTTGGAATACTCGCACTAAAAGCATAAACACCAACCCCAATTAACACGAGCGAGATAAAAACAGCAACGACTGCATAAACTGTTTTCAAAGAGAGAATTATTTTCACCATCTTAATTTAGATTAGTAATAGTTATTTAAATACTTTTTGTTTATCTCAATTTATTTTCTTTTTACTCTTTATGGTGCACAATATAAATCTTTCAAAGGGGAAGGGAGGATGATTTTGATAGGGATATAAGAGGATTATTTATTCAAGAAGAAGCTTAATTTTATTATTAATAATTTTTTTAATTTTTGAATTACTTATCTCTCCGATTTTTTTATAAATAAGACTTTTATGTAAGGTGAAAATCATATCAATATAAATAAAAGAATTGAAACGAATGTCTCCTGTGCATGCTTCTTTAAAAAGAGATATTTCATACTTCTGAATGTTCCTGCGTTTTGTAGTAATTTGACAAAGAATAGCATTTTCACCTTCTAAAGAATTAATAACTAATGCAGGTCTTTTTTTTATTTTAGTTAAATCACTGAATGGAAAATCTACTAAAATAATATCAAACTTTTTAACAATCATTGTAAGTAAGCAAAAGCTTTTTCATCCTCTTTTGATGCCCATGTTTCAGATAATAGTTTTTCATCTCCTAAGAATCTAGCATTCTCCCAATCGTCTTTTTCCAATTCTTCTAACTCATCTACTCTCTGTTTTATAATTTTTCTAACAAATTCGCTCCATTTAATTTCAGAAAACTTTTTCATTCCACCATATACGTCTTCATCAATAGAGAGAGTTATATTTGTCATGAAGGATTAAGTGAGCTCACTTATTTAAAGGTTTCGGAGGATTTTGATAAAGAGAAAAACATTCTTAATTCAACCAAACATTTAAATAGTATCATCTGATAATATAATCAATGGATAAACTACAAATACAAAGCCCACCTATTTTCAATATAAAGGATATAATCATAAGAAATCCTAGACTTGAAACTGTAATGTTAGTAGAACAATTTATCAAGGATAATAATGGGAAATTTAAGAAAACTAATTTATTTCATACACTGCCAAAAAAAATAATGTGGGGCACTTTTAATGTTATTTTGAATTATCTTTATGAAAATAATAAAATTGGGTTTGATAAGAGAGGATATATAGTTTATATTTGGAATCCTGAATTAATCAAAACTTTATTAAATAAACAGAGATATTAGTCTTTATGAGAATTTTCCAAATAATTTTTAAGAATCTTTAATTTTGGAAATCCCAATTCAATTCTTTCTTTGTCAGAAATAGAATTATCCAATTTATATTGTTTATATTTTCCATTCTTTGTTTTAACAATTTGAGTTCCATATTTTTGGGGTTTTCCTTGCAATTGCAAAAGCCTGTCAATAATAGAGCCTATAAGCCATTTTTGTCTTGTATATCCCTCTTTCTGAGCTTGTCTTATATATTTTAATGCCTTTTTGCTAGATTGAATTGTAAATCCATGGTGATAAATCATTGCACATATAAATTTCTCTTTAGAGGTCAATTTATTCTTTTTTCTTAACAGTTTTTCCATTTCTCCTCTTATTTTTCTATTAATATAATAAAATTCTTTATCACTGTAATTCTTTTCCCATCTTGAAATGCAATATTGATCTCTTTTGTATAATTTTTCTAATTCATCCATTTTTTATAATTCTTTAATCACTTCTAAGAATCTTAACCTTATAAATTTTATAGTCTCTCTTTCCATAGAATCCCTGAAAAATCCATATAAAGCCCACATAAAATAACAAGAGAAAATGAAACTTGAATTATTTTAAGAAAGAGTTAAAAGCAGAGTTATATTTTATTTAAAATGTTGGGACCATATAAAACTAACAAAGATGGAACTATTTCATACAAAGGGAACAAGATATTTCCAGCAATAAAAAATATTAAATCTGTAAATATTCCTATAAAAGAGTTTGAGCAGAGAGTCAATGACTTTACTAAAAATGAGATGTGGAGCCATATTGCTAAGATAAATCATACAATAAACATTTCTGCAAATGCTTATTTTGAAGAGATTGGAGCATTATTTACCATATTACCTCTCACAACAAGAATGATTTCTTCTCCAGGAGCAATTTATGGAAAAAAAGCAATTAATTATACCACAGATATCTGTCCGATAAGCTTAAATTGGTTTAATTTGCCCAAGAAGATATTTCTCTCTGAATCATCACAGATATATCTGGAATTGGCATTGATGCAACAGGGAATTGATAGAGTATACTCTATTTATAATTCTTTTAGAAAAGAAAAAGCAGACACAACACATTTGTCTGAATTTCATCATATAGAGTTTGAGGGAAAAGTTGACCAGCAGGAAAATGAAACCATTGCTCTTGGATTAATAAAAAGAATAATCTTTGATTTACTGAAAAAAAACAAGGCAGATTTAGAGTATTTTTTAAGCAAAGAAAAACTAAAAGAACTAAAAAGTTTTTCCGAAAATATATTAAAGACACCAAAAATAACTTTCAAGGAAGCCTTAGACCTACTATATAAAGAGACAAAAGATGAAAAATATAAGGAATTTACACTAAAGAATTTTGGATTTTGGGAAGAATTAAAGATTACAGAACTCTTGGGAAACATGGTTATAGTAAATGAATTTCCTTTGTTTGAAGTCCCTTTTTACCATGCAAAGATTAGTGGAAAAAAACAAAAAGTAGCTAATAATTCTGATTTTATCTGGCCAGGTTATAGGGAGATTCTTGGAAGTGGTCACAGGATTGGGGTTGAAAAAGAATTGATTGAAAAATCAAAAATATTTAATCTGCCCAAAGAAGATTATGAAATCTATTTTCAAAGCAGGAAATTAAAAAATTATAAACCAACTTCTGGTTTTGGATTAGGATGGGAGAGATTATTGCATGGATTGTTAGAAACTCCTTTTATATGGAATGCTTCACAATTTCCAAGAACAGATAAGAGTTTAAAACCTTAATATGAAAATAGATGAATTATCTTACACAGATTTTGTAAGTTTAATAAAAGAAGAAAATCGTCCACCGGGAGGTAAAAAAACAATTAGGGAATTTCTTAAAAATTCATTTATGGACAAGAATAGTAAGATTTTAGAGGTGGGATGCACAAATGGTTTTACCAGTCTTGAGATTGCAAGACTTCTGAATTGTAAGGTTTGGGGAGTTGATTTGCATAAACCATCTATTGACAATGCCAAATCACGAGTTAAATCAGAAAAAGTAAATTTTATAGTTGCAGATGCCTTAAATCTCCCATTTAGAGATAATTTTTTTAATATGGTAGTTTGTAGCAATGCAACCTCTTTTATGAAAGAAAAAGGGAAGGCAATTAAAGAATATTTTCGAGTAACCAAACCGTGGGGTTTTGTTGCAACATGCCCAATGTATTATATAAAAAGACCCCCAAAAGAATTAGTAAAAGAAGTTTCAAATATTATAGGAATTCCAATTGATGTTAAAACTAAAGAAGAATGGATTTCATTATTTAAGAAAAATGGTTTTGAGATTTATTTTATGAAAAATTACCTATTTGATTATTCATCTAAAGAGAATATAAATAAACTTGTTCAGGAAACTGTTAATAAACCATCAATAGGCCCATTACCAAAAGATGTGAGAGAAAATATTGCATTTAGATGGAAGAGAACTCTTTCAGTATTTAATAAAAATTTATCTTATGTAGGTTATTCTGTAATACTGCTCAGAAAAAGAGAAGAGATTGAAGAAACAGAGCTTTTTACCAGTATTTCTGCTTAAATTTTTATTTGTAGGGTATTTTTTTTTGTATCAATTATGGCTTCTCCCCCAATTGGGATTGTAAAGAGAGGGTCCGTATGTCCAAAATCTAAATTATAGATTATGGGTATTTTGATATTCTTGAATACTTCTTCATATATTTTCTCTTCAGAATCTTCCTTTGAAAATCCTGATTTGGATGCAAATCTTCCTATACATATTCCTGAAAGAGTGTTTAAATCAATTAATTGAGATAAATGTGTAAAGAATCTATGAATCATTTGAGTATTCTCTTCTTCTGCTTCTTCTATAAACAATATTTTTCCGTCAAGATTTGGGAAAAATTTTGTGCCCGCAAGCACTAAAAGAGTCTGAAGATTGCTTGCAATAATCTTTCCTTTTGCATGACCATGCCTAAACACTTTCCTTCCGGAATTTTTATTTTTTATCCTGTGATTTGAATCCTTACGAAGGAAATATTGGTCATCTGCAAATTCTTTGCTGTCTATTATTTCAATGTTCTTTTGTTTTTCAATAAAGATTTTCTTAAAATAATCATATGTATATTCAAAAAGTTCTGGTTTATCAAAACTGATTCCTGCGGGACCTAAAAAAGTAGTTATCCCTGCAAGTTTGTTTATTGCAAGAAGCATTGCACTTGTATCTGAAAAACCAATTACAGGTTTATTAAATTTGGCAAATAAAGAATAATCAAGATAAGGCAATATCTCATTTGTATTGGCTCCTCCCCAATAAGCCATAAGAATGTCCACCTCTTTATTTTTTAGTAATTCATGAATTGATTCAACCTTTTCCATTATAGAGCCAGCTGTATGTCCTGTTTTCTTTCTCAGATTTTTTGCTTCAATTATTTTAATGCCTTTTGATTTTAAATAGGAAAAGTCTGAATCTTTTTTTTCAGAAGTAAGAGGAGTTGAAGTTGCAATCATCCCAATTGTAATTGTCATTATAAAATTCCTTTATATACATTTAATACCTTTTGAGCCATATTCTCTATTGAGTAAGTAGACCTAGAAAAGTTATAAACCTTTCTAGAAAACTCATATAATAATTTTTGGTTATTAATTAATAGTTCCATCTTTTTTGCAATATCTTCTGTTTTTGCTCGATATTTCCTTTTTTTAATTTTTAAAGAAATATTTAATCCATGAAAATTTTCTTCAAAAAGAGTTGGGACACTTTCTCCTTTAGAAAATATTGGGACTACACCAAATATCATAGCCTCTATAATTGAATTTCCAAATGATTCTGATGAACTTGGTAAACAAAAGATATGTGACTTTTTTAATATCTTAATTAGGGTATTTCTATCTACAAATCCATGAAATATAATTTTATCAGAATTAAATTTACTTGAAAGTTCTGATAATTTAGATCCTTTTCCAAGCACATGTAACCTTATATTTCTATATTTTTTAGACAATTTAGAAAATGCTTCCAAAGTTTGATAAATCCCTTTATCTTTTTCAATTCTGCCTGCAAATATAATCTCTATAAATGGATTAGATAATTTCTTTTTATGTATCTCTTCAAACTTTTGAGATATAAACTTAACACCAGAAGGTATGACTTTTATTTTATCATAATCTTTAAACCAACCATATTTTGATTTTATTAGTTTAAGCTGAGAATAACTTTGAAGTATAATGCAGTCAGAATTAAGCAACATTTCATTTTCTATTTTTATAATGTCTTTATGATAAGTCGGAATAGGATTTTCAAGCATTGTTTCATATTGTCTTTGCAATAGATGGAATGTGGAAATTAACTTTGCTTTAGGGTTCTTTTTTTTGATTTCCATTGTACTTAGCCAGGACATCCAATTATGGCAATGTATGATGTCCGGGGTTATTTTCTTCTTTGTTATCTCAACTCCTAAACATTTTTGCCAAGTTAAGAAATTTTTGAAATTTTTGAAAATTTCATAAGGTTTGTCTGAGAGATATAATTTATCAGTATTTTTTGAAGTAGTTATAATCATTTTGTCTATGTTTTTGCTTTTATTTGCAGTTCCAACATAGACTTTAATTCCCTTTTTTCTCAGTTCTTCAGTTAGAAATTTTACATGCCACCCCATCCCCCATAATGGATTGGGTATATAGTCAGACGTTAGTTGTAAAACAATCATTTTTATAGATATAACATTATTTATTCACAAGAATTTAAACCTTTTTATCTATAAATTCATCAAGTCTTCTTTTCTCTAATTTAAAATCTGTTGGACAGGAAATATATTCACAAAATTTTGAAAGTTCTGAAATTATAGTCTTTGTATCCTTTCCTAAAGAATCTCCCATATATTTAGCAGATTCTAAATATTTTTTATATGTTCTTCTTGCTGATTTGTTAACTCTAATATTTTCGCTCTTTGCTTTTTTTATTCTGCCAATTACCTCAAGATACCCATAATATTTTGAAGAAAGGTCGGAATTAAAAGGAAAAAGTTCAAATATCTGGGATAATGCTAAAGGATTTTTAGCTCCAACTAATGATGATAAAAGGAATTCATGCCCATATCCAAATTCAATACCTCTTTCATTATTCTTATTATCTATAAACCGGACTATATTCCCTACATCAAGATAAGAATTTTCTGATGTATTTTTTATGCTGATTGTTAATCCTTCTCCATGTACATTGGGGATTCCATAATTCCATTGATAATATTTTTTATTTTTTGTATCATATTCTACTTTCAAATTTGTATGTTTATCAATGTCTTTTAACTTATCTAATTTATTAGTGGATCTAATTATTATGTCTGCGGGATTTACCTCCAGATGTTTTGTTGTATATTCTAATGCTTCTTTAAACACTTCTGAAAATCTCCCTGGTTTTGAGAGTATAGAAGATATGTTGAAGTATGCCTGACCAAAAGGCAGCCAATTATTATTAAAAGCATATTTTAGAGCATGATTTCTTAAGCATTCCTGACTAACAATGAATCCTACTAAAGGATAATCTCCTGATATAACTGTTGGTTTTATTACATTAGTAGATGAACTAGTAAACATTACTGTTTTATCTTCCTGGGATATAATTGGGATAGAATTATGGGTTAAATATCCTTTTTCAATAAAGTAGCTTCTAAAGCTATCTCTAATTGCTTCTTGTAAGTTTCTTATTTTTTTATTTTCATAATCTCTTTGAAGATTTGAACGAAAACTTTCCATTTATATTATTGGGGATTAAAGTATATAAAACTTATGTATTTTAACTATTCTTTAGTTACAACAACACATAGTGTTTTATTAATCTCATTTCTCCATATATACTTATAAGTTAAACCATAAAATAATACAAAATAGATAAGGAAGAAATCTCATAAACCTTGTTCAGGCCTTTACAGATTTGATTCAGCTTGATGTGGTAAAAAATTATGTAAGAAATAGGATGAACATCACTCAGGAAACTTCACACTTTAATGTGGAGAGGATGTCATACTTTATCAAAGCAAACATTTTATAAGTTTTGCAATCAACATTATTTCATGAAGAATGAAAAGAAAATATTTGATTATTCCTTAGATGCAGATGAAGAAACTCTGCGGCAATTTAAAGAATGTTATTCTCAAAATTTTGTAACATCTGCTGCTTTGATGCCAGATGCCCACAGAGGATATGTTGCTCCCATAGGAGCAGTTCTCGCAACAAAAGGATATATTCTTCCGTCATGGGTTGGATTTGATATAGGATGTGGTATGATTGCTGTAAGAATTAAAGGTAAGGATATATTTAGTAAAGTAAAAAATAACATAAATAAAATCTATGACAAAGTTTTGAAAGAAATTCCAATGGGCGTTGGAAATACAAATAAAGAAAAATATATAACAGAAAAGACAAAAGAAAATTTCAAAAAATTATTGGATAAATTTAAACAGGGTCCTTATGATAAAAATATATTTAATTTCTTGAGAGATGCTGCACTCAGGCATATAGGAACTCTTGGAGGAGGAAATCATTTTATAGAATTAGGATTTTATAAAAAAGAAATATGGTTAATTATTCATTCTGGAAGCAGAGGAATAGGGCACAGATTGGCAAAAAAATATATGATAAGTGCTTCAAAGAGCGAAACAGATTATGAAAAAACTTTTCCCTTAGATGTAAAATCCCAACTTGGAAAAGAATATCTGAATGTATTAGATTTCGGGCTTGAGTATGCTTTATTGAATAGATTGGAAATGAGCTATAAATTAATTAAAATTTTGGAAGAAGTTTTAAAAGAAAAATTAAAGACAGAATTATGGGTAAATAAAAACCATAATCACGCCATTCTTGAAAAAGGACTTTACATTCATAGAAAAGGTGCAACCCCTGCAAAAAAAGGAGAAAGAGGAATTATTCCTGGGAATATGAGAGATGGTTCTTTCTTGGTCGTAGGTTTGGGAAATCCAAAATTCTTATATTCTTCTTCTCATGGTGCAGGAAGAAGCTTAAGCAGGAAAGAAGCAAAAGAAAAAATATCTATGGAAAGTTTCAAAAAAAGCATGGAAGGAATTAAAGGAACAATTTCAATCAAAACATTGGATGAAGCCCCAATGGCTTACAAAGATATAAATAAAATAATGAAAGCACAGGAAAAAAGTGTGAAAATAACAAAACATATTAGCCCTATAATTAATTGGAAAGGTTGATTATTATTTAATTCTATTGGAAGTTTAATTATCACACTGGCTTATAACATTGCTTACCTATTAATTAACCTTATTAATATAATTACCACTTATGATTTTACTTTGATAACTTAAGAGATTATCTTTAAATTTCTTTTCCCACACAGAATAATTTTTGAATTATAGGAAGATATTTAAATGTTCATACATTGTTCTAACTATGGAATTAATTAAGCAAATAACTAAAGCAGGAAACTCATCAAATGTATTGCTTCCAAAGGAATGGTTGGGTGGCACCGCAAGAGTTGAACTTATTAAAAAGCCAATTAATATAATCGATGATACGATAAGAATCCTAAAATCTTATTTAAAAGACATACTTGGGATTTATATTGTTGGAAGCTATGCAAGAAAAGAGGAAACAAAAAAAAGCGACATTGATATTTTAGTAATTACAAAAGAATCAAACCAAAGGATAAAGAATGGAAAATATGAAATAATTTTAATTTCAAAGGATAATCTGGACAAAGCAATGAGAGAAAATATAATTCCCCTTCTTCCAATGATAAAAGAGGCAAAATCAATATTAAATGAAGGATTGATTAATGAATATAAAAATATAAATCCAAACAAAAGAAATTTAAGATGGATTATTGAAATAACGAAATCTTCTAAGAAATTAAATGAACAAGCGATAAAGATCTCAAGGGAACTAAAGGAAAACATATCCGATGGGATAATGTATTCAATTATTCTAGGATTAAGAAGCACTTATACAATTAATTGTCTAAAAAATAATAAAATCCCAACAAAAAAAGGATTAATAGATTTGTTAAGTAATATAGTCAAGACAGAAGAACCATATAATTCTTATTTAAGATCAAAAAATAATCAACCAGATAAAAAATCAATTCCCCCAGAAATAGCAGAAAAGTTAAATAATGCAATATGGAAAATATAAATTTTTTAGCTTTGTATTGGCTACTAAACCAGAGAAACCTTCGGTTTCGGAGAACTCGTAGATGAAAAACAAAGAAAGAAGAAGAATACAAAAGGCAATAGAAAGTTTTGAAAAATTGAAGAATATTCATAAGGAAAAAATAAATATTGAAAAAAGAAACTATGCTGTTGTGGGTTATTGGGAAAAACAGATTAAAAGATTTGATGAAGAAATTAAAAAGAGCAAAAGAAAATTGGGGAAATAAAGATTAATAAATTAAATTAAATTTGGTGTTAAGAGTCACGCATTTTTATTTTAAGTAGAAAAATATATAAATAAGTAATCCCCAGAGATTACTATGAAAACAATAACTATAAAATTGCCAGAAGAAGAAGCTTATGAATTGGATGAATTTGTTAAAAATAAGAATTATCCTTCTAAATCTGAATTTATTAGACATTTAATTATGGAAAAATTAGAAAGAAACAAAAAAGAAAAAATTGGTTGGATGATTTTAGCTGAAAAATCAATGAATAAAATATGGAATAATAAAAAAGATGATGAAGTTTGGGGCAAATACTTATGATAGAACAAAAAGACTTGTTGTTAGTTCCATTTCCATTTTCAGATCAATCAGGCAGGAAAGTAAGGCCTGTTATTGTAATTAGTAATAATGAATTTAATAAACATTCTGATGATATTCTTGTAATTGGGGTTACTTCAAATATTTTAAAGGATAAATATACAATTAGTTTAACAAATAATAATTTAGATGAAGGAAAACTCTTGACAAAATGTTCTATAAAAACAGAAAATTTATTAAAATTAGATAAAGAACTAATTATAAAGAAGATTGGTCAGGTAAACAAAGAAACTTTAAGGGATATAATTGACAAACTATTTACAATAATTAGCTATTAATAAATTAAATTTCTTTTCCTATACAGAATAATTTTAATTCTCTTGGAGAATAAACTGTTGAATTTGCCGATATAATAACTGACTTTGCATATACGTCTCCATCCGAAAGATCATTCATAATACATTCTTCATTAATTAAACAAATTTTAGCTACACATTCAAGATTTGAAGGAGTCAAATATATTATTCTTTCTTTTACATTTTCAAGTTCAGAATCAAAATTGTCCCATTCAATTGGGAGATCTCCAGAATTAACACTCAAAACTTCTGCCCTCAGAGTATCATTCAATTCAATATCTCTAAGAATTGCAAGCTCTTTTTCTGACACTTCAATGTACAAAGTATTTTTTTTAGAGGAATTGCCTCCACTTGTCACAACGAATAATACCCCTGTTAGAAGAAGTATTGCTATAAAAACTTCTACAAGTCTTATCCATCCTTTTTTTGATTTTATTAACATATTTATTTTTTCCATTTTGCTTTTATCTTTTCTTTGCCATTGTAGGTTCTTCCGAATTCCTTTTGGAATTCGCCAGAGCTTCTTGCTCTTCCAAACACGAAGTGTTTGTCTGAATTTCTTGTTCTTTTCAAGAAATCCCCCTTTCTACCATATTTTTGTTTTAATATACCCCGCCAATATGTTCCCATCTAAATCAACATATTCAATAGGAGTTTCTCTTATGTAAATATTCACTGATAAATTTTCTTCTTTGTGAGTTTCAAACGTAGTCCCATTTGAAAGTTTAATTCCATAACCAAGATCTACATTCTCAGGAATTTTTAAATTACTTTTTAATGTTTCATAATTATTATATTGTTCTATTAAATCAATAACTTTTGCCTCAAATATATATTCACTTGTTTTTGTTAATCCCAATTCATAACCTATTGCTGTGCATGCTGTATCTTCATCCAATTCACTAAATTCTTTTGAATAATAAATCTTGAAGAATGTATCTGTTGTACTTTCCCTGTTTATTTGAAGAGAATTTCCACTAACATTTGAACTTATCGTTTTTCCTAAGTCGTCCTTTACTATAATATTCTTCTCTATTCCCAACTCGCTTATAAAATTGGTCAAACTAGCACACTTCTCTGCCAAACTACCAAGTTTTACTGTTGCTATAGTCATATTTGAAGAAGTATAATCTATTATTCCCATCTCAATACCATCAAAAATATTTTTCTTGTCTTTTTGTGTGCTTATTGAGGGTTGAAGAATTGAAAAAAGAAATATTATAAAAGTTACAAATATGATAAATGAAATTATGACTTCAACATGTGACCCCTTTTTATTCATAATATAAATAGATAAATGAAGTTTTTAAAATTAGTCAATTCTTTATTTAATTTATAAAATATTAAGTTATCAAAAATTATAGTCATGTGGTTAAATTAACATCCAGTATATAATCATACCATTGTAATTATAGTCTAATAAGGTTAAGTTCAAGTTAATTATATTTTTAAATTCTTAATAGTTGAGCAAGATTAAGAATGTTTAACAATATAATCACAATATATGATTTTACAAAGATAATTCAACCTTCAATATTGGAATTATAAATTAAAACTTATCACTTCCAATTAACTTCAATATCATCCGTTCTATCTGTTGGATGAATATCTGCATTATCAATTTGCTCTACTAAAAATACATTTGATTTCGATTTAAACATTATTTCTCCTAAAAATGCTATCATCGCACCATTATCTGTTAATAAACTTCTTTCAGGGCAGAAAAATTTAGCTCCTCTCTCCTTGCACATAATCTTGCACATTTCTTGGAGTCTTGAATTGCAAGCAACTCCTCCTCCTAGCAAGAGTTCATTTTTTCCAGTATGTGCTAATGCTCTTTCAGCAGTTTCAACAAGCATAGAAAAAACAGTTTCTTGAAGAGAATAAGCTAAATCTTCAATAGGGTATTTTTTTGATTCAACTTTCTGTTTTAAATTAGTAAGAATTCCAGAAAGAGTGATATCCATTCCCTTAACTTTGTAAGGAAGCTCAATAAAATTTTTCCCATTTTTAGCAAGTTTCTCTATTGCTGGCCCTCCTGGAAAACCTATTCCAGAATATCTGGCAAAATTATCTATAAAATTTCCAACTCCAATATCAAGAGTTTCCCCAAAGACTCTATATTTTCCTGATGCATAAGCTATAACTTGTGTGTTTGCTCCAGAAGCATAGAGCATTACAGGATCTTTTGCTCCTGTTGTTTTTCCTATTTCAATATGCGAAACACAATGATTTACTCCAACGAGGGGTTTTTTCAGTTTAAGTGAAATTTCTTTTGCAAATTTTATTCCTTCGAGGAGGCATGGAGATAAACCCGGGCCTTGAGAGAAAGCAATTGCATCAATCTCTTTTTCTTTAATCCCTGAAACTTCCAATGCTTTTTCATATAATTCGTGAGATATTTTTGAATGATGCTTTGCAGATTCAATAGGAATTATTCCCCCTTTTTCTGTAACATACATATCGCGCACATTTGCTAATATCTTTCCATTTTTGACAATTCCTATTCCAAAAGTGTGCGCGGTTGATTCAATTCCTAAAATTATTGCCATTTTTTACCGAACTTTTTCATATAATATTTAATTTGTTTTGGAGTGAGGTACCCTTTTCTCATTTTTTTCAATTGTTGTTTTGTATAATTTTTTTTGGATTCTTCTATTGATTTAAGTCTTTCTTTTCCATACCCTTTTTTAACAGTCAGTATATCTGCATCTCTCTCAAAATATTCTTTTCCTTTTTTTGTAAATAACCACCTAAATGCAAATTTAATTTTATCAATAAAATTCATGTTAACAATTAAATCAATATGCGCAAGTTCATGAACAAATAAAGCATCTAATGAAGGTTTAGAATATCTTTGTACTTTTGGATGAACAATTATCCAAGAGAAAAAAAGAAAATAAACTGTTATTGCAGAGTATTTTAAGTTAAATATATTCTTTTTTATTACAAAAATTACTTTTCCTCTTAAATTAGGAAAATCCTTCTTAATTAATTCATTAATTATTTTTTTATAATCTCTTTTCATTTTTGATTAACCTCCTCATAAGTTTCCTTGCTTCCAATATCATACCATTGTCCATGAAAAACAAAACCATAAACATCCTGCGACTTCATAAAATAAGGAATTAAATAACCAGGTCCCTCTTTTGGCAAATCTGTTTTCATATACCTCCCAATCTTTTTAAGTTCATCTCTGGAATATAAATAAATTGCAGTAGAAACCAAAGTAGATTTTGGATTATTCGGTTTTTCTTCAAAAGAAACAATTTTATTTTTATTGTCAATTTTCAAAATTCCAAAATTTCTTGATTTATTTATATCTTTTATATCATAAAGCCCAATTACATTTTTATTTACCTTCTTAAAAAAATCCACAATCTTATTTAAATCAAAATCGAAAAGATTATCTCCCGCAATAACTATTAAATCATCTTGAATATTTTCTTTTCCAATCACAAACCACAAATCTCCAATCCCCCCCAAACGAGTTTCATTTGTTTTAGTTCCATTATTAATTATCTTAACTTTCTTAATAAAAGAATTAGAACTTTTCCACCTCAAAAAATGTTCGTAAAATTTGTCATTAGTAGTTATAAAAATTTCATCAACTTCGTAAGTTTTTTCTAATTTCTCAATAATGTAATTAAGCAAGGGCTTCCCTTTAATTAAAAGAAGTGGTTTTGGAGTATCCAAAGTCAGAGGATACAATCTAGTAGCATAACCTCCACACAAAATTATACACTTCATAACTAAAATAAAAAAGAATAAGTATATAAAATTAATTAAAAAAATAAAAATAAAGAAGAAACAAAAAGATATAAAGAAAATTTACTTCTTTTTTTTCTTTTTCTTCTTTCCGCCTCTAGCCATCTTAGCTTCACAAACATTTCCCTTGCCATCTACATAGTAAAGAAAACCTGGCTTTCTTTTAATAACGTTCTTAACTAAAATTGTTCCCATTTTTAACCTCCTTTTTTATGAATATCATTTATTGTAGTTAATATTCTTTTTAAATCTTTCTCCGACGAGGGAAAGTTCCCGAGGAGTAGTTACTCTTTAACTTCTTCTCCGACGGGCATAAATTTACGAGGATATATTAATCTTTATCGAATAGAATTTTTACCTTTTTTTCGTACTCCTTATTTAAAGGAATTTCAACCAGCTTGTGGAAAGGTTTTTTGCATGAAACAGATAATCTGAAAGGTTTTACAATTTTCATATCAACAATACTGTTTTTATCATCGAGCCAGACTGCAGCAAACTTGAAGAATACAAAGAACGAATGTATAAGCATCTTATTTGGTTTTTTAAATTCAAAGAGCATTGCAGGGCATTTTTCTCTTTTTCTAAACATTAACCCTATTCCTTTACCAAATTCTGACAATATTTTTACATTTTTAATTTCTATTTTCTTGGATTTATATTTTATTATCATTTTTTATAATATAATTCTAATATATTTTTAGTTGTAAATACTTTAATTTCTTTTTGTTTTTGGAAATGTTTATCATCGCTCCAAATGGGACATTTTAAAGTAAGGGCTGCTGCAATGAAAACCACATCATCCTTATCTATCTCTCCTATTATCTGTTGTGCTTTATATTTAAACTTAGCAAGGATATCAAAAGGTATTAATCTTATATATTTTAATATTCTTAGTAATAATATATTAAATTCATTCTCACTTATATTTGCTTTTTTAATGATTTCATGTTTACAAGAATAAATTTCCTCTAAACCCTCTTGAGGGAATACAAAATTTACGTTAAAATTAGTCAAAATATCTCTTATGGTACCATTTTTTATTAAAGCAGAAATTATTATATTGCTATCTATTACTATTGTAGGCATAGAATTTCTTAGCCATTCCCCTTTTTATCTTTTTGGATATTTCTTCAACATCTTTCTTTGTTAACTTGCTCTTTGATGCAATTCTATTCATTGTTTCCAAATCATCTATTCTTTGCTCAATTGCACGCCTAGCTACCTCGCTCCATCTTATATCTGGCATACATTTCATTTTCTCATGAAGTTCACTTGGTATAGATAAAGTCATATTTACCATACTTATTTATGTGTTAACACATATTTAAACATTTCTATTCAGATGAATTTTTATTTGAACCAACTCTTGTTTTTCTCGTTTTGCTCTTTTTTTGCAATGTAAGTCTTGTAATATAAATCAACATTCTTTTCACACACAAAGTCGTGATGCCTGAATCCTCCTCCAAAAGTTTGAGGAATATGCATTAATTCGTGAATAATTGTTCTTATTCTATCTTCTTCTTTCAATTTGTCAAATCTTGATGAAAGAAATTCAAGAGCATAATAGGCTTCAACTCCTATTGCTTTTTGCATAAGCTTTCCCAAAGCATGGCATCTTGCAATTGTTCCTCTCGTAGAACTCCCATAACTTCTATAACATTTCACTCTCTCCATTATAATATGCGGAAAAAGCAATCTTGAAATTTCTTCTGCAATTTTCTGTAAATCTTCAGCAGGTTCGTATTTCATAACATAAAAAATGTAAAACCCTTTATTAATCTATTTTATAATAGATAAAAATTATTTATAGGATAAAATAAATTCTCTCCATCCATCCGCTTTTCTAAAATCTTAAAAAGTTGTGTTTATTAGAAGTAAAATGAAACTTTATCATGGTTCTCCAAGAAAGTTGAAAATCATAAGTCCTCAACAAGCAAAAGGATTAGATGAATTTCAGAATAAAAAAGCTGTCTTTTTAACAAAGAAGTTTACTCAAGCGGCATTATATTCTATAAGTAAATCATTAAAGAGTAAAACTCAATTTGCTCTTCCTCCTGAAAAATTAATTATTGTAGGAAATTTTAAACCCTCAAAGGGGTATGTTTATGAAGTAAACATCAATGCAAAAGATGTTCAAAAAGGAAATTTGGGAGATTATGAATTTGGATATAATAAAGAAATTAAAAAGTTCAAGATTTATGAGATAAATCCAAATGATTTTAAAGATAAAATTAGATATGTTAATAATAAAAAAGAATTAATGAGAGTTTTGAAATACGAATAAATTTCATCACACATCGTTGGAAGAAGTTTAATTAATGTGAAACTCTCATTTGTAGATAATAATATAAAATTATGAATAAGATTTTACCAAAATAATCATTTATTCTCCAACTTCAACAATCTTCTCCCTTGATTTTAAACCATGAACAATTTTAACTTCTTTCTTAAAATGCTTTTTTAATATTTTAATTAATTCTTCATTAGCCTTTCCATCAATAGGTTTTTCCCTTATCCATACTTCGTATTCTTCTTCAGAAATATTAACAATTTTTTCCTGCGATGAATTTGGATGAAGTTTAATTTTTATTTTCATTTGATTTTTTTCTATATTTCTTCACGCTTCGGAGAGCCTTATTTATAATTGCATATAATCCAGAATATTCATCCATCTCTATATCTGATATAATTCCTTTCATATTTTTTAATATTTTTACCAATCCAATTTCATCTATTTTTGGATTATATTTTCTTATTGATAAGGTTTTCTGATTAAGATAAAGAGAATTATAGATATTCATAAGATAATATGACTTGCACCTTAGACATTTGAGCAGGGAGGTATATCCTCCCTCCTCTGTCTTGAAAGACTTCTCTGGTTGTGATCGTGTAATAATATTAAAATTATTCAATACATCTTCTGGAAGAATTTCCTTTTTTTCAAAAGATTTGCATGTACAATCCTTTTCCATTTTAATTTTATCTCGTTACAACAATTCTTCCTTTTTTTAGAACTCTTCTTTCACCTTTTTCCATATATGTTTAAAAACAAATTACTATTTAAAATTATAGAAAATGATATCTCAAATATCAAAAAATGTATTTCAATTGCATTTTGATGCGTTTGGCAGCACAGTATACGTTTTAAAATTAGGAAAAAATATTCTAATTGACACATCAAGTAAAGATAACAGAAGAGAAATTCTTAAAGATCTAAACATACTAAAATTAAGCCCAGAAGACATAGATATTGTTATTTTAACCCACAACCATTGGGATCATATAGGAAATTTAAATCTTTTCAAAAATGCAAAAATAATAAATAATAAAAATTTAAACCAGCTCCCTGAAATAATCAAGCCAATAAAAACTCCAGGACATACTCGGGATAGTTTATGTTTTCTTTATGAAAATCTTTTATTTTCAGGAGATACCATCTTTTTCAATGGAATAGGGAGAACAGATTTGCCAGAAAGCCAGCCAGAAAAAATGCAAGAAAGCTTAGAAAAACTGAAAAAAATTAAGTATAAAATTTTGTGTCCTGGGCATATTTATTGATTTACAATTTTTTATTCAATTCCCTTTAAGTAACTTTCAATACATTCTCCTAATGCCCCAGAATAGCCCCCCTCTAAAACAGAAAATATTGGCTTGTTAAGATCTTTAATGAGCTTAGCTATTTTTTCATAACTCTCTATCTTCAGTTTAATGTTTCCAAGAGGATCTTTCTCGTATGTGTCAAACCCTGCAGATACTGCAATTAAATCTGGACTAAATTTTTGTATATTTTTTAAAGCCATTTCAAGAGTTTTGATATATGTTTTTTCATTTGTTATAGCAGGTAAGGGATAATTAATACAATTTTCCTTAGAAAACTCTCCAGTCCATGGGTAGTGGGGAAATTGGTGTAAAGAAATATAAATTACCTGCTTGTTTCCTAAAAAAATATCTTGAGTTCCATTTCCGTGATGAAGATCTATATCAAGAATTGCAGCTTTTTTTATTTTCTTGTCTTCTAAAGCTTTTGTTATAGCTATAGCAATATTATTAAAATAACAATATCCTCCCAAAGAATTTTTAGTAGCATGATGTCCAGGAGGCCTCATTAAAGAAAAACAATGTTCTTTGTTTTTTAAACACTCATTCATTGTTTTTATAGCAGCTCCTGCTGAAAGAGAGGCATAGTAAAAAATGTTTTTATATGCAGGACTATCTAAATCATAGAAATTTCTAAATTTAATTTTCTCTAATAACTCTCTTGAATGAACTTTTAAAATATCTTTCTCACTTGCAACTTCGGGCTTTAAAAATTCAAAACCCTTCTCTTTTAAAAGTTCATAACTACTTTTAACTCTCTCAAAACTTTCTGGATGTCCTTCTTGCTTGTATTCTAAACATTTTTCTGAATAGACTATTTTCATTTTTACATTTTCGCCATTTATCTCGTTATAATTTCCAATCCATCTCTATTTTTTAATTTGTGCTCCTTTCCCCAAGCCATTTTCGTTCTTGCGTCAATCGCTTTTATGAAATTTTTACCAAAATCAGTATGTAAATAATATGCAAAGTCGAGGGCAGTTGTTCCAGGAGGCATTAAAAAACAGTCTGGTAATATATTTCCTTTGCTGTCTGCTAATTTATTTGCCGAGGCAGGAAAAATTGCAATATATTTAAGAAAATCAAAAACAGCAGTATTCAAAACTTGTTGAACGCCTGTCCCATATTCATATTTTTCAAGAACATCTTTTTTTATTTTATTAAGAGCTGAAATTTGTTTTTCATTTAATTCTTTTAATATACTAAATTCTTTATTTCCAGGAATATATTCTATTAATCCCACTTTTGAAGCCTGTCTTAAAGCGAGTTCAGAATCGGCAGAGCAAGGAATAACCAAATAATCTTTGAATTTCTCTTTTATTATATTATAATTCTTTTCTCCGTTTTCAGTATCTACCTTATTCGCAGCAATAATCATTGGTTTGCTCTCTTTTCTTAAAGCAGAAGCAAATTTCATTAATTGCTCTTCATTCCATGTTGATGCTTGCTCTGGAAGATTTACTTTTAATAAAACATCTTTAACTTGTTCTTCTTTAACCTTTAATCCTGAAAATTGTTTTACAACTGCCTCGCTAAATTTTGAATGTTCTATTTCGGCTTTTCTTGCAAAAGCTTTCCAAGCTTTTAATAAAATATTGCAAAACCATTTATCCAATTCTTCTTCTAAAAATTCTACATCTTTGCAAACATCATAAACCTGCCCTTTTTCGAGAGTTTTTCCTTCTGCGTTAGTTTCTCCTGCACAATCTACTATATGGATAAATATATCTGCTCCTCTCAAATCATCCAAAAACTGATTTCCTAATCCCTTTCCTTCTGAAGCTCCTGGGACTAATCCTGCAACATCCATTAAATCAATTGGAACAAATCTTTGACTATTTATGCAAAATCCGTGGCTTGGATTGCATTTTGTTTTGAATTCTTTATCAATGCATTCAACTCTCACATAACCTACTCCGTGATTTGCTTTTATTGTTGTGAATGGATAAGAAGCTATTTCAACTTCTGCTAAAGTAGACGCTTTAAAGAAAGTGCTTTTTCCAACTGAGGGTTTTCCAATAAGGCCGATTAACATTTTATTTTTCTACCAATGTAGGTTCTTTTATAAAGAACCCCATTAACATATAAAGACCCAATGAAATAAGTTTTTATATTTTAGTGTATTTTATATTATAATTAGATTGTGGTTATGTTAATATGGGCGAGTCGTATAGTGGATAATACACAACCTTGCGGAGGTTGAAACCGGGGTTCAATTCCTCGCTTGCTCATATTCAGAGGGTCTGAATCCTCGTGGGGGCATTAAAACGAAAGATTTAAAAGTATTACCCAAGTAATACTTCTATGATAAATCAATCAGATATGGAATGTGTACCTGCAAAATTAACCAAACGAATAGTTGATGAAATGGAAGAGATAATTAAACAGGGATGGTATGCTAATAAGTCCGAACTAATTCGAGATGCAATTCGCGAGTTAATAAAAAAACAAAAAGTTACTCAGTTGGAATCCGCAATAAAAAGCGATATTCAATGGGGACTTTATGGAAAATAGAGCTGTTTCTGACACCGGACCAATTATCCACTTAAGTGAAATTAATTTGATTAAAGTATTTGATGTCTTTTCTGTAGTTGTAATTCCTGAAGAAGTTGAAAGAGAATTAAAAAATTGCAAAATATTAATATTTAAAAAAATAAAGATATTAAAATTGTATCCTGAATTTAAAGATAAAGTTAAAATATTTACAAATCAAGAGAATTTGGACTTGGGCGAAGCTTTTGCAGTAGTTTTAGCAATGCAAGAAAAAACAGATTATTTTTTAACAGATGACTTAGATGCTAGAAATGTTGCCATAAAATATAATATTCAAGTTCATGGGACAATAGGAATTATACTAAGAGCATTTAGAGAGAGAATCATAGACAAAAAGACCGCCATAGAAAAAGTAAATGAATTATATACCAAATCTTCTTTATTTATAACTAAGGATTTAGTAAACAGTGTTTTAATGGCGATTGAAGAGTTTAAGAGATAGTTAATTTTCTTTTTTGAATAATTATTCTACCCAAATAAATTGAAGAAGTTTGGTTAATTCTATTTGAATGTATTTATTTTTTTTTCATATGGAAAATCACAAATAAATATTTTTAAAACCCTTTTTTAGTTTTCTTCATTAATCAAATTGATTATATAATTAATGAAGCATCCCCAATCATTAAAAACATTTATTAACGTTTTTTCCTATACAATTGTAATTAAATTTAATTTTTTATAACATTAAAAATGACAGAAATAAATTTTCCAAATGTAAGCACATACAAGAAAGATGGGAGAATGTCTATAATTGAAGTTTATAGAAAATTTTCAAGACTTAAAGATTCTCGTTGGATTAAAGAAATTTTATGCTCCCAAAGAGTTGATTTAAAAGAGAACAAAAGAAAATCTCTCCCCATTCTTGCTTTTAGAACAAGGCAGAAGGGAGACGCTTTATGGATAATTGCAGGAATACATGGAGAAGAACCTGCAGGAGTAAATGCAATTGCAGAAAATATAAGATTTCTAAATAAGTTAGCTAAAAGAATTCCTATAGTTTTACTTCCATTATGCAATCCTTCTGGATACAGAAGAAACTGGCGTTATCCTACCGCCAAGAGAAATCCTAAATTAAGTAAATTAGAAATTCCCAGTGTTGGTTCTTCAGAACATGTTTTGATAGATGAAAAAACAGGAAAAGCACAGGCAGAAAAAGCAATCAATAAAGAAGCAGAAGAAATATCTTCTTATATTATTCAGCATTCAGAAAATTACAAGCCTCTTTTAGTTCTTGATTTTCATGAAGATGAAAGTGCAAAAAAGCAATATATATACTCTCAGGGAAAATTAAAAATATATGATCCTATTGCAAGAAAGATTGTAAAGGGACTTAAGAAGCAAGGATTTAAATTTTATGAGAGGGGCAAAACAGAGTTTAATGAGAAAATAGTAAAAGGAATTATTTCAGACATAAAAGATGGCTCTATAGATGAGTTACTTTCTGCTGAAAGAATAATTGTAAATAATCAAATAAAAAAAGGCCCAGATGCAAAAAGTGTTGTAGTTATAGAAACGAGAACAATTGATGTACCTTTAAAAACAAGAATAAGCGCTCACTCATATATTTTGAAATCTTCAAAAGGAATTTACGCCCTCGCAAAAGACATTTTTGATGAGGGATAAATATAATTAAATGAAAGTATAATTATCTCGAACTTAATCCTGTTAATATAATAAAGCGATGATTATAACAATTAATAGAACCTTACTGTTACAGATAATTATATTATCTTCTCTTTTTCCCCTTCTGAATTAAACTCCAAACAAAATAAACAATTAATCCTATTATTAAGCTTACAATAATGAAACCTGAATAAAAAATCTCTTCATACCATGGAGGCTGTAGACAAGGTCCTCCACCAGGCATCATATTACAAAGTCTCAAATTGACTGAGCTTGACAATAAGAAATCTACAAATATAATTGTAAGAAATGAAACAACACTTTTCCATAATGTAAATTTGAAATTCATAACTAATCAATAATAAGATTATTTAAAAATCTTTTTATCCAAGCATTATATTCGCACCAGCAGAAACTATGAAAGATATAAACATCAAGGCAAAAGAATGTTTTATTCCAGATTTAACACTTCCTTCTCCTAATTTTCCAATTGTTAATCCTGTGAAAAAACCCTGAATTAAAAGAAGATATAAGAAAGAATCTGAAATATCTCCTTGATCAACAGCTTCTCCACCTTGAACTCCAACTTCGGCGAAAGTTCCTTCTCCTAAAGAACCCAATTCAGCAATTCCAGAGACCATAGGAAGAATTTGAAACTGCATAATTAAAATTATAATCATAAAAACAAAGAAAATTATATATCCTTGAACAACAAGAGTGGATATTGCTGCCTTTCTTTCTTTTTTCAATTTGTCAGATATGCTTACTGCTTCTGCAACAGATTCAAGAATTTCTCCTATATCTCCGCCTGCTCTTTCGGCTTGTCCTATAAGGATAATAGTCCTTGATACTGTTTTATTGTTAACATCTTTTGCAAAAATCTGGAGTGCTAAATTTAAAGGTATTCCTAAAGAAATTTGGTTTGCAAGCTTTTTTATGTTTACACCAAGGACACCATAAGCTTTATTTTTGAGATTTATTATGCTTTTACTTATAGGAGTTCCTGTTTTTACGCTTTCAACAAGATTTCTCGCAAATTCAAGAAACATTTCCTCTTTTTCAAGATCAACTCGTGTTTCATTAATGAGAGATATAACAAAAGGCAAAACTCCTACAAGCACCCCAATTCCCATAAAAAGAAAAAAGAATTTTGTATCTTCTGGCACTAATAATTTGAATAGAAAAGCCACCCCAATTATAAATAAGGCCACCCCAATTCCAATATAATGTATTTTTTTTATTTCCATTTTGTTTTTCCTTTCTTTGCCATTGTAGGATTTCTTCCAAACACGAAGTGTTTGTCTGAATTTCTTATTCTTTTTAAGAAATCCCCATTTATTTCTTTAGTTGTAAAAATGTCAAAAAGACAATATTTATCATAGTGACTGTAAGAACCATTATAATAGTTATCATTGATGTGCTCATTTTAACTCCCAAACCGCTTATTTTCATCATCATAAGTAAAATCATCAATATCATAGGAGCGGCAATAACCAAACTTATGTATATATCCATAAATGTTTCTGCGGCTTTTGTTTTCTTTTCCTGTTCAAGACGATTTTCAAAAAGAAGTGTTTGCGATCTTTTATCAAAGAATTCTGGAAGATATCCTCCGGAATTTATAGTTGTTGCAAGTCCATTAAATAATTCTGAAAGTTTTTTGCTTGGACTGTTATAGGCGCTATTTCTTAATGCATTTACTAAATCGTATCCATAAAGATTTATCTCATTTATTAATTTCTTGAATTCTTTTTCCATATATGGATATTCATGTGTAGAAATTATAATATCAAATATCTTGCTGGGATCAATCATTGAACCAGAAATAGCAGACATATGAATTGTAGCAAAAGGCAATTCTTCTTCTATTCTTGTTGCAGTTGAGCTTTTTTCTAAATTAGGATAGCTATACATAATTATGAAAGTCAAAACTGGACAGACGACTACAACAAGTAAAAGTTTCCACCATTTTGTTGCAAAATCCTCTGTAGCTCGGGTTATTATAGGAAGAACCACCCCTATGCTAAAGAATGAAAAGAATATTGCAATTACAATTCCAGCGAGAAATGCTACACAGGTTGTTAAAAATATAACAGATATATAACTTCTTGGAGTAAATTGAAGATTTGCTTTTATAAGGTCTCTTTCTAAATCTTGAAAAGTTCTATCACTTATTATTTTTTCTGAAAGTTTTGAAAACCATTGATTTGCCAATTGAATGTAAGCATTTGGTTTTTTTTCTTTTACAACTTCGGTTTTCTCATTTTTTTTCTTTATTCTCTTGAGAGTTAATTTTTCAAGATTTGTCGGTTTCAAATCTTTTAATGAATACCCTTGTCCAACGCTTGCAGGAATAGTATTCGCGCTAAGAGGTTTCTTTAAAGAAGGTTCTTTCTCTTTAGTTTCTTTTTCTGCGGGTTTTCCTATAACATCTTTTAATTTTGGAGCATCTTTATCTTCCTCTTGATTTAATTTTTTTACAAGATTTATTTTTTCAAGAACGAGCGGGATTTCTTCATTTATTTTTATAAAACTTTCTTTAACGAGAGAAATCTGCGAGGATATCATTTTTCTTTCTCCCGGATTTGACTTCTCCATATAATTTTCAAGCGAATTAAGCTCTTTTTGTATTTTTCTTTCCCTTGAAATTATATCCTTAAGTTTTTCAAAATATCTCATATCTGGCTTCATTTCAATTCCTCCGATATTTTTTTCTGTATTTTAAGGATAAATTCCTTTATTGATTTTAGTTGTTCGGGATTATTTTTCTTGTAAGCCTGTTCAAGTTTTAATTCTGCTTCTTCAAGAGTCATAACCAATTGATTAATTGAAGAAATGCCTTCTGTAAAATCTCCTCTTTTTTCTCTCCCAACATCCATTAAAAAAAAACGTAATTCGTGTTATTAAATATTTTGATTAGCTGAAGTAAATTTATAAATGAAAATTTCTAAGAAAATACATGGGATTTCCAAAATTAAAGAATAAACATCTTTTTGAAGCTTTGTTTAGTCCAAGTGAATTTGTTAAATATAAAAAGTGGAATAAAACAAATTTTCCATCTAAAATAATTATTACTTATCAAAAGCAAACAATAAGATATTTTAAGAGGAAATTTAAAGGGAAATATAAACTTATTAAAATTGCAGGTAATTCCTTTTTGTTGTATAAAAACATTGGAATTCTTTATCTGTTTGGGATAGGTTCTCCAAATGCAACAACAATTTTTGAAGAATTAATTGCTATGGGGGGAAAAGAATTTATTAATATGGGTTCTGCAGGAGGATTATATAATACTGGAATTTTTTTATGCAATAAAGCATTAAGGGATGAAGGAACAAGTCATCATTATCTTGCAGATGGAATTTATTCTTATCCTAATCTTGATTTGACAAATAGATTAAAAAAATATCTTAATAAATATGAATTAAAATTCAATTTTGGATCAACTTGGACTATTGATGCACCTTATAGGGAAACAAAAAAAGAGATTATACATTATAAGAAAAAAGGAATTTTAACAGTAGATATGGAATCTTCTGCTTTATTTGCAGTAGCAAAGTTTAGAAATGTAAAAATAGCTTCAGTATTTGTAGTTTCAGATATATTGGGTAATGAAAAATGGGTTCCTCAATTTCACAAATTAAATCTCATGAAAACATTAAATAAACTTTTGGATGTGACTATTGACTGTCTTTTAAATTTTTGATTATTCAACTCCAAATTTTTTCAAGATTTCTAGGGGTTTTTTGTAATATTCGTTTACTATTTCCTGAACTTCTTCAAATTTGAAAATTTTATTTTGATATATTTTGTATAAAAGCTGAACCCTTTTCTTAAATTCAACTTCCAATTCTTCTACTTTCATTCCGTATCTTTTCCTTATTTTTTCAAATATCTTGCTGTTCTTTTTGGAATAAAATTCATTTTCCATGGCATTCCATATAAAAGGAGTATTTGTAAGCGCAATTCCATCTAAAGTTACATTTATTATTTCAACAACTTCTTTTAATTTTCTTGTTTCTTCTTTATTTACAATTGCGTGGGTCATTATGCATACGCAATCCAAAACATTCAACAGCGTTGGAGATAATTCTATAGGTGGAGTTTCAAGTCTTTTTATAAGTGTATCTACAGAATCTGCGTGTATAGTGCTTATTGAAGAGTGCCCTGAAGCCATTCCCTGGAACAGAACAGATGCTTCTGCACCTCTAACTTCACCAACAATTACATAATCTGGGTTTTGTCTGAATGAACTTTTAAGTAAATCAAAAAGACTTATTTCCCCTACAGTTCCTATTCCCGTGGCATTTCTTACAACACTTGGGAGCCAATTATCTCTTGGTAAATTTAATTCTCTTGTATCTTCAATTGAAACTACCCTTGATTCTGGAGGAATAAAAAATGCTATTGCATTAAGCAAAGTGGTTTTTCCCGAGGAAGTTCCCCCTGTAATAAGTATATTCATCTTATACTGGACGAGTATCCATAAATATGCAAGAATTTCTGGACTCAATGTTCCAAAAGAAATTAATTGAATTGGTGTCCATGGAGTTTTAGTGAATTTTCTTATGGTAAATGTTGGACCTTTGCTTGTTATATCTTTTGTATATGTTGCATTTACTCTCGAACCATCGGGAAGACTTCCATCTAAAATAGGTTTTGCATATGAAATATATTTTCCACATCTTTGTGCAAGTTTTTCTACAAAGCTCTGAAGTTTGTCTATATCAGTGAATATTAAACTCGTTTTCATATTTCTATAAACTCTATGAACTACATAGACTGAAGAATTTGCCCCGTTGCATTCTATATCTTCAATAAAATAATCTCTTAACAAAGGTTCTGTTTCATTAAAACCCATAAAATCTCTACAGAGATAATAAAACATTTTATGATAACTTTCGTAAGAAAGCTCTATTCCAAGTTCTATTGTGAGGAGTTTAAATCTTTTATCAATATATTCAAGTAATTTTGATTTTTCTTTTTCAACAACCGTTTCAAAATCAATCATATTATTCATTGCAGTCACTATTTCGTCTTTCTTTTTCATTTCCTCTTTTGTTAACATTGGTTCTTCAATTTCATATATTATTTCATATATTTTTGGATCCCAATGTATATGAGCAAAAACGTAGGGGGCTATAAGGCAATATCTTATATCCACTTTTGTTTTATCCTTTATTCTCTTTAATGGAGGGATTATAGGATTAAAATCTATTTTTGGTCTTGGATAATCTTTTATGCTTGTATTTGTTTTTGTCATCTTTTATTTTCCTTTTGTTTTAGGTTCTTTTGGTGAGTCTTAACGAACTCCATTATTCCACATCAAAGTTTATTATTATTTTATTTGATGAATCTTTTCCCTCATTTGTGAAAGATAATCTATAAGGAGTTGAAGCCTTGCTCAAAGTTTTAAGAGTTTCTTCATTCTTATAAGTAAAATTATATTCGCTGCTGAAATTTCTTTTAAGAGTTATCATATTTCCACTTCCAACTGTTTTTACAAGTTCTTCTATATTTCCTATATAAACAATTTCTCCTACTTCGCTAGGTATATACCTGCTACTCATTTCAAAAATTATTGTATCATTTGCAGAATCAATGATAAGAGAGCCTTTTCTTATTCCTACTTCAACAAGTCTTTTATTTCCGGAACTTCCTATGGTTATTATTGAATTATCTATATCTTTTATTATACCAAGTGATTGTTCTATTACTGCTTTATCTCTTAATTCTTCTATTTTAGGCCTTATAAAAGAAAGAACTAAGCCCATCATTACAAATGCAATTAAAAGATAAATAACTGTTTCAACCCAAACCTGTCCTTTATAATTTCTTGAAAATTTATATTTATTCAATACACCTCTCTTATCCATATAATCTTTAATAAAATTTAGTTTATAATATTTTTCCTTCCATCATAATTGCTTCTTTTTGATTATGATGCCTGAAAATTTCCTTATTTTCCTTCCATCATAATTGCTTCTTTTTGATTATGATGCCTGAAAATTTCCTTATTTTCCTTCCATCATAATTGCTTCTTTTTGATTATGATGCCTGAAAATTTCCTTATTTTCCTTCCATCATAATTGCTTCTTTTTGATTATGATACCTGAAAATTTATTTTAACCATTTTATATAAATTTTCTTTTGTTAATAATTCAATTTGCAAATAAATAACACTCGTCAATTTGATAAGTTGCATCACTTTGACCACATTGTTTTACTTCTATTATAGGAGCTATTTTTATAGAATCAACTTTGGATATATCTCCAAATCCTCTTGCAACATAAGTCTTTCCTTCATTTTTTCCTGGGAGCGTTACATTCGCACCATATTGTCCCTCATATGGTTTTAAATTTGTAGAATTTGTATTCTCATTGGTAAGAGTAAAACTTTTTGAATTTCCACTCGCCAATATAGTTATAACAAGGCCATCTATATCAACGTCTTCTATATTTATTGAAAACTGAACTTCATCTGAAGAGCCATTATAACAAGTGTAATAACCGTTTATAGTCACTGTATTAGAAGACTCCACATCAAAGCAAGAATGAGCCTTTTCGAGTTCTTCAGGATTTACAATATTGCTAATAAATTTCCAGACTATACCTATGGAAATTGTCACAAGAAGTATAATAAGAACTGTTGCAATTACTGTAGAGAGGGCTTTTTTGTTTTTCATCTACGAATTCCTCCGAATCTTTCGCTTCTTGTGAAAGTTCGTGAAATGAATTCCTTATTCATTTCCATTCTCCCCTGCCGAAGCTGAAAAATTTCTTGTTTTTAATTTCATTTTATATAATTATTTTATATCCATATTGTTTTTCATCACAAACATGAGTTTTTCTCCCTTTTTTAGATTCTCCTAAAAGAACAGGGATAAGAACTATCTCACTCCCCTCAAATGGAAATTCTTCTGAAAAAACATCCCCCTGATTTAATCCTGTTTTTGGCCATGTTTCGCTGTCATTTCTTAAATCAAAAGTTGAATGCCTTCCTATTTCAATATCTTTAACATTCATTCCAAATATAGGAACACTTCCGGAATTCATTATATATAATATCCCCTCAGTATAACTCGCTTCAAAGGCAACATCCCCACAAACTAATTGTACATTTTTATTATCAAATTTTGTTATGGCGTCTCCTACCATTCCTTTTATCCATATAAAAACAATAAGAGCTATTACAATAACTATTACAATTAAAAGAACAGTTGCAATCACGGGGGATAAACCATTTATTTTATTCTTTACTTTAACCTTCATCCCCTTTTTCATTACATCTGCGGCGAGGATACCCAAACTTTTAAGTTTTGGGAGGAATCGCCGTTCCCCATTAAATTTAATTCTTCTGTTTGAATATTAGGAAGAGTCGAGATACTCGACTCCTCGAAATAA
>Ga0265292_1000355_pt1 | contig 70926 bp, 71 predicted proteins | sample Munlanlewell296A_FD_189080 | JGI IMG/M metagenome (GOLD analysis project Ga0265292, IMG submission 189080) | Leachate microbial communities from a municipal landfill in Southern Ontario, Canada - Leachate well 296A | ecosystem: Engineered > Solid waste > Landfill > Unclassified | place: Canada...
ATGGGACAGTTTTCATAGAGTTGAAAATCTTCAAATAATAATTGCTGAGAGAAGCTAGGTATACTTAAAGCCAGTAATAATATTAGAATATAATACTTTATCATAATAATGATTATGGCACCTAACGCTCGAGCGCAAAGGCCTGGGCCGGGTTTTTGCTACCCGTGGCAGGCACCCAAACTTTTATCTTTTCCACTTTTCATTTTTCACTTTTTCACTAATACGCGCCTGCCGCGGGGAGCAATTTTAAGCGCCGGCCTGGCCTTTGCGCGTCTTGTTAGGCATTGTTTTATTCTCTTAATATCAATGCTATAAGTTCCGGGACTTGTTTTGCAGGTGTTGGGAAATTGTGGAGGCCAGCAGTATTGCCTTGGCTTACATATTCTGATAATTTATTGTTTGACGTGTCGTAGATTGAAATGATTAGAATATGCATAAAAGGTTTAAAATCCCAAGACCAGTAATCTTGATACTTGATAATATATTCGTTTGTATTAGGATGAGCATTCAAAAGATTTTGTTCGTTAGTTATTTCACATGAAATATGAAATTTGACTAATTCATTATAAATCAAGGAATCAATCCTTTGAATGGATGGTTTAGAGGTAAAAACAAACTGATCTATCTGTTTATAGTTTGGATATATACCCGCTGGAAAAATATTGGATTTAGAGTTATGGATAATTAGAAATTCTTTATCTGGTATGATCCTATCAATTGTTGAATTTGCGACAAAGACACTTGTCTTACAAGATGAAAAAATTAACAATCCAATTAACCAGGTAAACCAAATAGTCAAAGTAGATAATTTTCTGAACATAACGTCTATTTTTAAGTAATAATGCCTAACGCTCGAGTGCAGCGCCCTGGCCCGGGATATTATTGCACCATACGGGCAGGTGCGTTGCTCAAAGCTTTAAGGTTACACACTCTATTTCAAAAAGCACCTGCCCATAGGGTGCAAAGAATGATATAATCCGGGCTGGTCGCTGCACTATTGTTAGGCCTTGTGTTTAATATAGCTGGCTTTACCATCGATCGCTTCTAAATTGATCTGTTGACCGTAAATATCCACCTTTTCCTCCTTTGAATACGTTTCCCAACTCTTCACTAATCTTTTAAATTCAGATTCAGAACAAATTTCAAATCGCTTAAGTGCCCAATACATTCCGGTAATTGATACGGGTGAAAATTTAGATTGGGTATGTTTTTGACATTCTGGACACCACATCATCGGTGGTTTAATATTTTTTTCTTTTCTAATTTGGTTGAGTTTTGTATTCAATTCCGAAACTAGAAATAATTGTTCCGAAATGGATAATGAATCATTCCATTTCTCCTTCAGAAGAAGTTTTAATTCCTCAAACCATACGGTATGACTTTGACCTATAGGCATTTTACAAAATTAATTCATTGTCTGACTCCTATGACGGCAAATTTGGATTCTTTTCTAACTCTTTCATTTCCTCGTGAGTAAGCCCATATGGAACGCCATTCTCTGTGAAACCAATTATAAACCCAATATTACCATCACTTTTGAATAGGAGATCATTTTCAGAAAATGCCGCTTTTCTCTCTTTATTTTTAATCTTTCGTTTTTTACTCATGGTTTTTAAACATAAGGCCTAACGTCTGTGTAACCACACCAGGTTGTGTTATATCATCCTTGGACATGATTGATGGTAAGGTTATACATCCAATAAGTGTAGGTAACCAAACCTGAATCTTTCCAAGGATTATTGTTATCTAACTTGCCTGGTTTCATGGCATTAAAATTAAGTGATTTATATCAGATATCCAAATTATCCAAAGGACTTTTTATATTTTCCAGCCCTTTCTTTGTGATATGTGTATAAATCTCCGTCGTTTTAGGGCTTTGATGACCCAAAAGTGCCTGTATATATCTTAAATCAGTGCCCCTCTCCAGTAAATGAGTCGCAAAACTATGCCGTAAAGTATGGACCGTCGCTCTTTTATTGATTTTTGCATGCTCCAAAGCAGCCCTGAAAACTTTCTGAATGCTCTGCTCACTGTATTGACCCCCAAACTGACCTTCGAATAACCACTCCTTCGGCCGGTATTCTTTGAAATACTCACGCAGTAAAATGAGAATTTTTATCGATAACAAGGAAATCCTGTCCTTTTTACCTTTTCCCTGCCTGATTACGATCACCATTCGACCGGAATCTATCTCATTGATCCTTAAATTGATCAACTCACCGATTCTCATACCCGAAGAATAAATCAACGAGATGATTGTCCGATGCTTTAAATTTTGGATGCTTCTAATCAATGATCCTACTTCCTCTTCACTTAAAACATTCGGTAATTTTAATTCCCTCCTGGGGCGTTGGATATAGTAACTCCTCACCGGCCTCCCCAATACTTGCTCATAGTAAAACTTGATGGCATTGATCGCCTGGTTCTGGTACGACATTGAAACATCTTTCTCCTCGATGAGATACAACAAAAATTCCCGGATCTCTTCTTCCGAAATTTTTAAAGGATCCTTTCCTTTATAAAATTCTAAAAACCCTGACAGCATGGCTTTATATGTTCTTATCGTGTTTTGACTGTAATTCTTCAAAGTCAGCGTCTTGATAAACTCCTCCGGCACTATACTTCTTACAGTCTTACCGTCCTCCCGTCCTATAGTCCTCCCGTCCTCCCACCCTGCAGTCTTATCTTCCTTAAACACCAGTTTCCCCTCAAACCTTTTATTCAGTTTTTCCATAGGTCCCGCCAGCAACGATATATGCCAGCATTTTTCATTTGGATCCCACCGTGCACCAGGAATAGTCTTCACCAGGTCGATGATCTCACGATCGTAAGGGAAATGCAGCTTCAACCTATCTTTCCCTTCAATTTGGCCTTTTGTAATTTCGATGTTTTTCATTTTCTATAAGATATTTTTAAATCAACTTTTTGGTACTGTTTTGTGTTTTTGTGTGTTGGTGGCAAAAAAGGATACTGCCACCAAGGCATTTTCTTTTTATGTTAATCCGGAAAAAAGAAAAATATACCCGATTCACCCTCATTATGGTAGTGAGTTTTTGACTCTAATTTCTTTTCCCTAAATCTTATTCAATTGCATCTGATAAATTATTATTTTTACTATAACTACCTGGTGACTACTTAATGACCACTATCTGACAACCTTATGACCACTTTATGACCACTTTATGACTACCTAATAACCAATAACCAATAATCAATCTTATGGAAAGAAAGGAAATCAACCGGAGACAGTTCATCGGAACCACTGCAACTGCAGTTGCCGGTTTTACAATTTTGCCCAGTTTTGGGATCAAAGGTATGTGGAGAAAATCCCCCAGCGATCTATTAAACATTGCCGGGATCGGGGTTGGCGGTGTGGGTGCGACTAATATCGATAATTGCATCGGGGAGAATATCGTTGCCCTTTGCGATGTTGATTGGGCCTATGCTAAAGGGACGTTTGAGAAGTACCCGAATGCCCGGGTTTACAAAGATTACAGGAAGATGTTCGATGAGATGTATGGCCAGATCGATGCCGTCGTCATTGCCACACCCGATCATACCCATGCGATGATTGCAGCTGAAGCTATGCGCCGCGGCCTGCATGTGTACCTTCAAAAACCGCTGACCTACTCTGTTTCTGAATCGCGCCTGCTTACCCAATTGGCAAGGGAATACAAAGTTGCCACGCAAATGGGCAACCAGGGCAATTCCGACGAAGGGATCAGGCAGGTTTGTGAATGGATCTGGGATGGCGCCATCGGTGAAATACAGGAAGCTCATGCCTGGACTAACCGCCCGATCTGGCCGCAGGGCCTTGAGCGGCCGCTTGACGAGCCGCCTGTCCCGCCAACCCTGGAATGGGACCTGTTCCTCGGCCCGGCCCCGTTGCGTCCGTATAACCCGGCTTACCATCCCTGGAACTGGCGCGCCTGGTGGGACTTCGGCACAGGCGCACTCGGCGATATGGGCTGCCATATTTTCGACCCTGTCTTTAAAGCATTAAAATTGGGTAACCCGACTTTTCTTTACGGCAGCTCCACACAGGTGAATACGGAAAGTGCGCCTAAAGCCTCGATAGTCCATTACGAATTTCCGGACCGTGGGGAATACAAAAATCTGAAACTGGTTCCGGTCAAAGTGTCCTGGTTTGATGGCGGCCTGCTGCCTCCGCGCCCTGCAGAGCTGAAAGACGGCGAACCCATGGGCGACTGGAGTGGCGGATGCCTCTTTACCGGCTCAAAAGGCAAACTGCTTTGCGATTCCTATGGCCTTAACCCGCGTCTGCTGCCTGAAGAACTCAACAATAGCTATAAAAGGCCTGATCCTTACCTGAGAAGGATAGAATATGCCATGGAAGGCGGACATGAGAAAGACTGGCTGCGAGCCTGCAAGGAAAGCCCCGACAGCCGTGTCGAAACCAGTTCGAATTTCGATTATGCAGGACCGATGAACGAAGTAGTGGTCATGGGAAATCTCGCTATACGCCTGCAGGACCTTAAAAGAAAACTACAGTGGGATGCAGAGAAAATGATGATACCCAATATTTCAGATGAAGATGAGATCCGGGTGGTTACGACCGACAAGTTTACGGTTATCAACGGTCACCCTCATTTTGATACCAAATACGCTACCATCAAAGCCAAACCGGCGGCTGAGGAGTATATCAGGCGTACGTACAGGGAAGGGTGGAAGCTTTAGGAGGTTTAAGTTTTAAGTTTTAAGGTTTAAGTTGGGGACTTTTTTAATTATTAATTATTAATTTTTAATTTATTTCTACGTTATGAAAACAAAAATTATGATCTGCTTTATGGTAGCTTTTGCTCTGAACGGTTTCAGCCAGGAAGAAGGCTGGATCTCTATTTTCGATGGTAAGACGACTAATGGATGGAGAGGATATAACCAAAAGACATTCCCGGAAAAAGGATGGGAAGTGGTAGATGGTATGCTGCATGTGATCGGCACCAACCGCGGAGAGGCAGGGGGTGGGGGCGATATCCTGTTTGACAGGAAGTTCAGGAACTTTGAACTTTCACTGGAGTGGAAGGTTTCAGAAGGCGGTAACAGCGGCATCTTCTTCCTGGCCCAGGAAATCCCCGGCGAACCGGTTTGGAAGAATGCGCCGGAGATGCAGATACTTGATAATGAAAGGCACCCGGATGCCAAATTGGGAATTAACGGAAACCGTGCTGCAGGCTCTTTATACGACCTGATCCCGGGTAAATTCGAGGCAGTAAAACCTGCCGGCGAATGGAATCAGGTGAAAATCCTGGTATATAAAGGTACCGTCGTTCACTTTGTCAATGGCCAGCAGGTGCTGGAATGTCATCTCTGGACCGACGACTGGAAAGCCATGGTCGCTGCCAGCAAGTTTAAGGATTACCCGACTTTTTATAATACGGCAGAAGAGGGTTATATCGTGCTGCAGGACCATGGGGATGATGTGTGGTTCCGGAATATTAAAATTAAAGAGATGTAAAAAGATGAAAACCATTTTTAAAATTTCAATTATGATTTTGCTGCCTTTCTTTTTCGGTTCAAACTGCTCTTCGCAGGATAATAAAAGCGAATCAGGCCTGGTTGACCGCAAACCCGCCGTGGCCGGGCAGTTCTATGCTTCAAGCCCCAACACGCTCAAGTCAGATCTTTCAAAACTCTTCGCAAAAGCGCTGCCAAAACAATCAGGAGTGGTCCTTGCCCTCATCGCACCGCATGCCGGCTATGTCTTTTCCGGGGAAGTGGCTGCTACGAGCTTCAACCAGCTTGATCCGGATAAAAAGTACAATAACATTTTCATCCTGGCTTCCAGCCACCGGATGAGCTTTGAGGGTGCCTCCATCTATAACAAGGGTGATTATATTACCCCGCTTGGAAAAGTCAAAGTAAACCTTGACGTGGCTAACCAGTTACTTAATGACTACCCGGTATTCAATTCCAAAGCTGAAGCCCATATCAGTGAGCATAGTCTTGAGGTGCAGCTTCCTTTTCTCCAATATAGGCTTAAGCAGGATTTTCAAATCATTCCAATCATTTTGGGAACTCAATCGCCATCGACTTCAAAAAAGATCGCTGAGGCCCTGAAACCGTTTCTGAATGAGAAAAACCTTTTCGTGATCAGTTCCGATTTCTCCCATTATCCATCCTATGAAGATGCCTGCCTGGTCGATAAAATAACGGCAACGGCCATCACCATGAATTCGCCCGATATCCTGCTGAAGACCCTGGAGGATAATGATGGCAAGGGCATTGATAACCTGGCAACAAGCCTGTGTGGTTGGACATCGGTGTTGAGCCTGCTTTATATGACTGAAGGAAGGCAGGACCTGACATACAAAGCAATAGAATACCAAAATTCTGGAGATTCAAAGATTTATGGCGATACAGATCGCGTGGTAGGATATTATTCCATCGTGGTTGAAAAAAAAAGCTCTTCTAAAGATGATAAGGGATTCAGCCTGGATGATCAGGAAAAAGAAAAACTGCTTGATATCGCCCGACAGACAATGGAAGAATATGTTTCAAACGGGAAAATCCCTGTGATAGATGAGAAAACGCTTTCTCCCATACTTCGCCAGCCTTTCGGGGCTTTTGTGACGCTAAGGAAAGATGGTGACCTCAGGGGTTGCATCGGCAGATTTGAAGCTGTAGAGCCCCTGTATAAGGTGGTCCAGCAAATGGCCATCTCGGCTTCTACTCAGGATTCCCGTTTCCCGGAAGTGACACCAGCTGAGTTTGATAAAATCGATATCGAGATATCTGTCCTGACGCCGCTTAGAAAGATTAACTCCATTGATGAATTTCAATTGGGGAAACATGGTATTTACATGAAAAAAGGCTTTTCCACCGGTACTTTCCTGCCCCAGGTGGCCCAGGAAACAGGATGGACTACGGAGGAATTCCTTGGACACTGTGCCCGCGACAAAGCCCGTATTGGCTGGGACGGCTGGAAAGACGCCGAACTATATGTTTATGAGGCTTATGTATTTGGGGAAAAGGAATAAAAATAACTAGCGGGTGCAAATGGCTGTAAAAGGGCAGTAAGCGCAGTTTTCCGCATCTTCCGTTTGAACGAAGGGAATTTCAGGGTCGAGTATTTTTTCCAGCAAAGCTTTCAGCATTTCTTCAAATATTTTCATCGATTCTATATCGACTTCCTTTTCCTCCGGAAGTTTTACCTTCATAAACCCTTCACTGATCTTTCGCATCGTGATATTGCCCGTCTCTATCTTCTGATCTGAGTTTTCGTGATTCTTATAATAAAGATAGGCATATAGTAAAAGCTGGAATGCCTTTGCCATCTTTAGGTCACTGGTCAGCTTATCCCACGATTTAACCTTTAATTCATTGGACTGCACCGAGCCTGTTTTATAGTCAATTATCCTGATAGAATTCTCCCAGACATCAATCCTGTCGGTCTTTCCTTTGAGCTTAACCAATATTTCCTTGCCGGAAAGCTTGCAGCTAAGCAAACTATCGAAAAAACTCTCCAGGGAAATGATCTTTAATGATGCCGAAGGGTTATCGTTTGCCTGAAGGGCCTCTGCTTCCTGTTTAATGAACTGGTTGATAAGAAATAAAGATACTTTGAAGATAAGGTGGTTCTTCCCGTGATCGAGGTCACCTTCATGGTATTCTTCCGTGAAAGCATCCTTAAGGTATTTTTCTGTCTCTTTGATCCTTTCCAGCAATGAAGCCGGGTCAACAAATTTTCCCGTAAAAGGCTGGTAAACCTGTTGAAACACATGATGAATGGCGGTTCCCATGGTTTTTGACTCGATGGTCTCTTCTATGGTTTCCGCTTCCGATAACCCGAGCATTTCCTGGAAGTAAAATTGCAGGGAACATCTTATATAAAGATTAAGGGTGCTTGGGGAAAACCCCTTGTTTGCTTTATCCATCAGCCTGGCCATAATGACAGGTGTTTTGGCCATTGTAATCCCCTTATTTTCACCTGTTACCGGAGAGCTCGGGCTCAGGAGCTTTTCCTCAAAAAGAGTGTCGGGGTTATATTTCTTAAGTTCGTAACCTAACTGGGTGATAAAGCGGCTCTTTTCCCCGCCCTTCATCTGGTCGCCTTCGGTATCGTAAAGCAGGAATATTCTCCTGGCACGCTGGATCATCCGGTAAAAATGGTATGCGAAGACAGAATCTTTCTGCTGATATGTCGGAAGGCCAAACACGATTTTTATATCAAAAGGAATAAATGAATTCGGTGTCCGTCCGGACGGAAGGATGCCTTCATTCACAGAAAGCACGATAAGGTTTTCAAAGTCGATGGCACGGGTTTCCAATACACCCATCACTTGCAGCCCCTGCAGCGGTTCGCCGCTGAAGGGCAACCTGCTGGCATCCAATATCTGGAATAATATTTTGTGAAGTGTTTGCAGCGTCAGGATGAAAGGATAAGTTTCCATCATAGTCCTGCATCGTTTGATAATTTTGGAAAGATGGAAAAGATATTCCAGGTCCACCTGCTGATCGGCTGCCTGGACCTGCCCACCGGCTATCATCCGGTTACGGATCAGTTCCAGTATTCTTATCGTCCCGTCCAATGCCTGCAAAGGGGTTTCCCAGATAGAGAAAAGATTTTCAAGCAGGTTATTCAGTTCAGTTTCATTACCAGTCGATAAACGCCGTATTTCTTCTGGAGTCAGGAATACACGGTTTTTCTCCCTGATGGATTTAATGATCTTTTCTAAGGAGATTTCTTTGGATTGATCAGGAGGCTCAAATAATAACAGATAGGGATGTGCCAGGATTTTCAGAACATCTTTGACGTAAAATGACTTTGAAGCGTTTTTTCGCTGTTCGGCAAACTTCTCCGCGTTTTCCTGCATCTGGAAGAGCAGGCTGGCCAGGTGATAAAGATGGGTGTATTTAAATGGATAACCCATGGTGACATTGACGGGCCCTAAATCTTCAGGTAAAGAATACAGGACCGGAAGAAGCAGTTTTTCATCGGCAAGCACCAGGGCTGTCTTGTCAGGTGCCTCTACTTCCGATCTGAGCAAATTGACGATCTGGCTTGCCTTTATAGCCTGTCCCATGCTCCTGGGGATCCCAGAAACGCTGATCTCCTTTTTCATCAGTCTGAAATCATTTTCAACCCATTTCACCGGATCAGCAGGCCATTTGCCAAGATAATTCCGGATAAATTCCCCGGCTTCCTGCCCATGGTCTTTGATATAATATTCATCGGCATCCCAGAAAATCTCGGCCAGATTTTGATGCAGCAAATGATCGATGATTTTTTCCTCAGCACCTGAAAGAGCATTCAAACCCGCAAAAAATATTTTCTGCCATGGAAAATTACCTGCAAATTCTTTAATATTTGTAGCTGCAATCCGGTATGCCAGCCCCTGGTAAACAAGATTTTTTTCAGTTAACCGTTCATGAAGCCGGTTATAATAATCCAGGAAAGAATGATAAAACTCAAGATAACTTTTCTCATGATCTGTCAGGGGGCTTTCGCCAAGGTTCCAGACTGATAAGGCACGCGCTTCACTAAGAAAGTTGAAGATCTTATCCGGCTCAACCAGGTACTGGTCGATTTCATCGAAATCCTGTAGCAGTACCTGCCCCCAATCGGCAAAAACTTCGAAATCCTGTGCATTTGCGCCGTGGATTTCTTTATGGACATGGTAAAATTCGAATAGCAGACCGGCAGGATCGATGATCTGCAGGCCGGAAATGGAAGTTATAAAGTCTTCAACAGAAAATGTCTGTGGCGACCATGCCGTTCTTTTCAGCTCCCGGGCAAGGTATTTCTTCAGGTAAAGGCCTGCCCGCCGGTTCGGTAAAACCACGCAAAGCTGCCGGGGGTCATCGCCGTAGCGGGCTGCAATTTCTTCGGCCAACCGTTGAAGAAATGGTTTCATAGCTGTGCCTTATATTCCGGATGATCTGTCAGAAACATTGAAACAACAGCCAGTTGGTCTGGCTTTCCAAGGTCAAACCAGGTCTGTCCGGGCTGAAGATATCCATAAATTGACTTTGTTTTTGTTAACTTCAGGTAAGTATCGATGATGGAAAACCTTCCTTCTTCTTCCATCAGCCTGAATATTTCCGGGTTGATAATATGAATCCCGTTGAAAGCCAATGGCCGTGCCTGTTGAATCGAATCCCCGGCCCAACGGATTTCTCCGGAAGATGAATCCGTCCAGCCCCTTAATTTTAAAATATCATCAAATAATAAATAGCGCCGCGTCTGGCGTTCACTGACGGAAAGAGTGGCCACGCCTCCTCTCTTAAAATGTTCAGAAAGTAAAGCTTGAAGACTGATATCACTGATCACGTCTACGTTATGGACCAGGAAAGGTTCCTGCCCATCAAGGAACCACCGGGCTTTCAGGATGGCACCGCCGGTATCGAGCAATTGGCCGCTTTCATCGGAAATCGAAATGTTTGCTCCCTGAAATTGGTGCCGGTTTAAAAATTCCTTGATCATGCCGGCATGATGGTGCACATTGACGATGATATCGGTAAATCCATCCCTGGCCAGCTTCCGGATGGCGATTTCCAGCAGGGTGACCCCATTGATGCTGACCAGCGCTTTAGGGGTGTTGGCTGTCAGTGGCATCAGGCGGGTACCCATTCCGGCTGCCAGGATTAATGCTTTCAATGCAGGTTCAGATTTTTTTTAGGTTTACAAAGATTTTTCTCTTTTTCTGCCTGTGCACCGCAGGTTTTGCACTCATAGTCAGCTTTTCTGCCGAGCTTGGCTATGGTCTTCAAATCTTCTTCTTTACAAATCTTTTTCCCCATCTCACTAAAATAGTCAATAATAATTAAAACTGAGCTTATTCCGAAAAGTCTTTTTTGCCACTAAAGCACCAAAACACTAAATTTCACGAAAGTTTATTTTGATTTATATATTCTGTGGGATTTGGTGTTTTTGTGTTTTTGTGGCTTTAATTGATTTTATCTTTTAAATTTTTGTAACCCATCCAACATCTTATGAGCAATTTCAATACTTATCTGAGGATATTTTTGTTTCAACCGAGATGCCAGCGATTCCGCGCAATACACCGACCGGTGCTGCCCGCCCGTACAGCCGAAACTTACCATCAGTCTGCTGAACCCGCGTCCAGTATAATTTTCAACGGATTGACTCACCAGTTTTTCCGCACCCTTCAGAAAATCAATAACTTCAGGAGAATTTCTAAGGTAATCGATGATGATCTTTTCCTTGCCGTTGAATACCCTGTAACGTTCTTCCCGTCCCGGATTCGGCAGAGCCCTGCAATCAAATACAAAACCTCCGCCATGCCCGCTCAGATCGTCCGGAATGCCATGCTTGTAAGAGAAACTGTTAATTAAGACTGTAAATTTTCCTGCCATAGACTGTACATCGACTTTCTGATATTTTTCAAGTCCTGCCAACGATTTAATAGCTGGTAATAATTCCGGCAAATTCAATTGGAGATCAACATGAGTGAGCCACCAATCAAGGTTCTTCAACGCGAAAGGAATGCTTGAAAGAAAATGCAGCTTCTTTTCTATTAAACCCCTGAAGCCATAAGCACCCAGTACCTGGAGCAAACGGATCAGGACAAAGCCGTAATACTGCTTTTTGAATGTTGCCTGATCTGTTCTGACAAAAGGTGAAAGCTCTGAAAAATAAAAATCGAGCAATTCTTCCCTCAAAGGAAATGGCAAATCCGCTTTGACCTGGAAAAGCAATGACGCAATGTCATATTGCAGCGGCCCTCTCCGGCCGCCCTGATAATCAATGAAATAAGGTATACCGCCTTTTACCAGGATGTTCCTTGACTGGAAATCGCGGTACATAAAGTAATCAGATTCTGCATTGTTCAGGTAATTCACCAGTGTGTCGAAATCATCCTCCAGTTTTCCTTCATGAAAGGGTACATGCAATTTCAGAAAATAATACTTGAAGTAATTCAGGTCCCACTTCATTGAACGGGTATCGAATGATGAATGAGGGTAGCAATAATTATAATCAAGGCTTTTACCGGCTTTAACCTGAAAACGTACAAGTTCCCTGAGTGATTCCTGGTATAACCGGATAATTTCTTGCGGAATACCGGTGTCCGGAGGTTTATTTTCAAGGAGAGAAAACAAAGAGGTGTCGCCCAGGTCTTCTATTAAATAGATATTATTTTCAGGGTCAAAACTATAGATTGATGGAACATGAAGGCCGTTTGTAAGAAAGTGCCTTGTGAAATGCAGAAAAGCGCTGTTTTCCTCCTTTACCGGGTTCCAGACACCAATGGCGCTTACACCTTGATATTTTAACCGAAAATACCTTCTTTCAGAACCCGATGGCGGTATAACTGTAACATTGTCAGGAAAATTTCCTGACCACTGTTTGAAAAGTTCTTTTAGGTTTTCAAGGTCTGACTTCACAATAATGGGCTATATTAAGGCAAAAGTAACAATTATATCCGTGGAAGGTTTTACTGTTGTAAGAGGATGCTCGAAAAATAAACTTATATTTGCCGAATGATAACTCAAGTCGGATTAACTTATAAACATTACACAGTATGGGCAAATCAGCCGTTGATATCCTGAAAGAAGCGATCTTGCTGGAGCGTCGGGGGAAAGCATTTTACACGACAGCAGCAAGGCAGACAGAAAGCGAAGCCGCACGAAAGATTTTCGAAATGATGGCTGCAGAAGAAGATGAACACATCAACTTTCTTTCCAGGCAATTTGCTCATTATGAAAAGAATAAGGCATTCATGAAAGTTGATGAAATAGCTGATACAGACGAGGCGACAGTGATGGCAATTTTGTCTGAAGAAATAAAAACACAGGTCAATGCTGCTGGCTATGAGGCCGCAGCTATCTCAGCCGCCATGGATTTTGAAACAAGGGCTGTCCAGATTTATTCCGATCGTGCCGGATCAGCTACCGACCCTAATGAAAAAAAGATGTACCAGATGCTGGCTGATTGGGAAAAAGGCCATCACTTCTGGCTCCATAAGATCGATGAAGATCTGAAGGAACAAGTATGGTACGATAATAATTTCTGGCCTTTCTAAAAATATAATTATGAGTTCAGCAAAACTTGATTTCGAATCAAAACTAATTCACGCTGGCGGTTTTGAAGATGCATTAGGTAGTGCAGTCACACCGATTTACCAGGCTTCTACCTTTAAATTCAGGAATGCCGACCATGGAGCACAGTGTTTCACGGGCGAAAGTGACGGCTACATTTATACCCGGCTGGCTAACCCAACGATCAGGGAGCTGGAAAAAACAATGGCTGAACTTGAAAACGGATTTGGTGGCATTGCCACTTCTTCAGGGATGGGAGCAGTGAATACTGTTTACATGGCTTACCTTGGCCAGGGCTCACACATCATCTGTCACGAAGCCGTTTACGGGCCCTCCAGGATTATCCTGGAAACAATATATAGCCGCTTTGGAGTTGAATATTCCATGGTAGATACGACAAATATTGAAAATGTCCGGAAAGCTTTCCGACCAAATACGCGCCTGCTATATACCGAAACTCCCGCCAATCCAACCATGGGGATCAGTGACCTTGCCGCGCTGGCCGAACTGGCGCATGAGCATGGAGTCCCTCTCGTGGTCGACAATACATTCTGCAGTCCCTACCTGCAAAGTCCGCTCGATCTTGGCGCTGATATCGTGCTGCATTCTATGACGAAATTCATCAACGGGCATGCTGACGTTGTTGCCGGGATACTGGTGGCAAAAAATGAAGCTGATTACAAGAAATTAAGGGGTATGATGACCAATCTGGGTTGTAATATGGACCCGCACCAGGCTTTTTTGACCCGTCGGGGACTGAAAACCCTGGCCATCCGGATAGACCGGGCGCAGGAAAGCTCTGTTGTTATTGCCGAATTTCTTGAAAATCATCCAAAGGTTGCATGGGTCAAATATCCGGGCCTGAAATCACATCCGCAATATGAGCTTGGACTGAGGCAAATGAAGGGACCTGGCGCTATGATCAGTTTCGAATTGAAAGGCGGACTGGAAGCAGGCAAGGTGCTGATGAACAATGTTCACCTCATGTTGCTGGCCGTTTCGCTTGGAGGTATTGAAACCCTGATCCAGCACCCGGCTTCCATGACCCATTCTAAAATGAATATCGACGACAGGCACCATGCCGGCATTACCGATGGGCTTGTCAGGCTTTCAGTCGGAATCGAAAAAATAACCGATATTATCCACGATCTGGAACAGGCACTTGCAAAAATCCCATAAGACTTCCTGGTTTTTCAACAAACCTATTTTTTCATCATATTTTTTAAGCTTTTAAATAAATGCTATTTTTGCAATCCTTTAAAAATTGCTGAACCAATCCCGAAGTAAAATCCGGGAATACATCTGATACTAATAAAATAAAAGTTAACCTGATCTCAATCTGTTTGCGGTTTAAGCCGCCGGAGATGAGAATACTAAAAAGTAATAATTATTACGACTATGGCGAAAAAAAACCTTACCGCTGATACTAATCAGCCGGAGCCCCAGGAGAACATTGATAATGTTATTGAAACATCAGCTGGTATTGAAGCTGAAATCCAGAAGCAGGAAAAACCTTTTGCAGAAGAGCCCATTGCAGAAGAGCCTGTTGCAGTTGAGTTAGTACCAGAACCGTCTGTAGCAGAAGAACCAGTGGCAGAAGATCATGTTAAAGAGAAACCTGTTAAAGAGAAACCTGTTAAAGAGAAACCTGTTAAAGAGCAAATCGTTCCAAAAAGCTCTGTAATAACGGAAATTCCTGAATTGGCTGCTTCCCTTGTGGGTCATGCGGAAGATGCTGAGCATCATCCTGAAATCCATGCAGATGCTGCACTTTTACTGGAGATCAATGAGCTGGAAGTTGTCACAGCCGAAGCCGAGTTAGAAGAAGAGGACGAAGAGGGAGCTGAATTTCACGAGGAAATCGTTGAAAAATACGATACTTATGACCGTGAAAAACTGGTTGAGATACTGGAAGAAACTGTCAAAGAAGAAAACATCCTGAAGATCAAGACAAGGGTGGCTTTGATAAAGGTCGCTTTCCTGAGGCTTTCGAAGGAATACCGTCAGCTTATGCTGGATAATCATCTCAAAGTTGGGGGAATCAGGGAAAACTATACGCCTGCATCAGATGTACTGGTGGAAAAATTTAACCATGTCTTTGAAACTTATAAGAAAAACAAGATAAAATTCAATGAGCAGCAAGAAGTGGTCAAGCTGCGAAACCTTGATGCCAAGAAAGCCATCCTTGATGAGTTGAAAGAATTGATCAACTCTGAGGAAACCCTGAAAAAGACTTATGACCAGTTTAAAGATTTGCAGGTCAAATGGAAAGAAATCGGCCTGGTCCCTTCCACAGAGATCAATAATTTATGGCAGAATTATCACTTCCTGGTTGAGAAGTTCTTTGATAAAGTAAAAATCAGCAAAGAACTCAGGGACCTTGACCTGAAAAAGAACCTGGAGAGAAAGATGGAATTATGCGAAAAGGCCGAGGAACTCCTTATCGAACCTTCTGTTGTAAGGTCTTTCCAGCAATTACAGAAATATCATGAAGAGTGGAAAGAGATAGGCCCTGTTCCCCAGGACAAAAGGGATGAGATTTGGGAACGATTTAAAACGACTACCGATAAGATTAACGAAAGAAGAAGGGAGCACTATACCAGCCTTTCCAAAGACCAGGATACTAACCTCCTGGCGAAAACCGCCCTCTGTGAAAAAGCAGAGCAGCTTGCCTCCATGGAAATCGATAACCTGAAGGAATGGCAGAACAAGACCCGGGAGGTCAATGAACTTTTTAAAGTATGGAAAACCATTGGCCCGGCACCAAAGAAAGAAAATGACGAAATCTGGGAAAAATTCAAAACATACCTAAACGGTTTCTTTGCTAATAAAAAAGAATTCTTTTCCAGGATTAAGCAAGAGCAGCTGAATAATTTCAATATAAAGCTGGATATTGTTAAACAGGCCGAAGCCCTTAAAGACAGTACAGATTGGAGGATAACCACACAGGAACTTATCAACCTCCAGAAAGAATGGAAAAATATCGGGCCCGTACCCAGGAAACATTCGGATAAAATCTGGAAAAGATTCCGGGCAGCCTGTGATGAATTTTTCAATAATAAATCCAAGTTTTTCTCGACTGTAGTTGAATCAGAGAAGGAAAATCTGGGAAAAAAGCTGGATCTTATCCAAAGGATAGAAACATGGGAAGCTGGTAAAGATAAATCAGCTAACCTGGAAACACTCAAGGGTTTCCAACGGGAATTTACCGAGATAGGCCATGTCCCGATCAAGGATAAAAATAAGGTCCATGATGCCTTCCGCCTGGCTATTAACAAACGTCTCGATGAGCTGAAAATCAGTTCTTACGAAATCAGACCGAATATGGAATACCGTTCGCGGCAGGAGACATCCCACGAGGATTCAGGTGACAGCAGATATCAGCGCAGGGACGGCAATGACTGGGGCTCATTAAGTACCAAGGTCAGTAAACTAAGGGAAGAAATTCTCCTTTGGGAAAATAATATCGGCTTTTTAGCTCATTCGAAAAAGGCAGACCTGCTGAAACAGGAGTTTGAGAAAAAAATCCAGGATGCCAAGGGTGAACTGGCCCAATTAGAAGCAAAGTTGAAAAACATGCAGGAGTGATTTTTTTTATGAATGCCTGGTAATACTTTTGGATATTTATTCCGACTCACTACTTTCGGGGAGTCACACGGGGTTGCGATCGGTGGGGTAATCGATGGCTGCCCGGCCGGAATTTCGATTGATTTTGAGTTTATTCAACAGGAACTGAACCGCAGAAAGCCTGTTTATCCCGGATCAACCGCGCGAAAAGAACCCGACTTGGTTGAGTTTCTTTCAGGAATACTCAATGGCAAAACCCTGGGAACACCAATTGGTTTTCTTGTTAAAAACCTTGCCGGACAATCCTCTGATTATGATGATCTATCCCTGTTATACCGTCCTTCCCATGCAGATTATACATATGAGAAGAAATACGGAGTCCCCGTCTGTAATGGGGGCGGAAGGGCTTCCGGCAGGGAAACAGTTGCAAGGGTCGTTGCCGGGGCCATCGCCAAATTGTTGCTGAAGGGCTCAAATATTGAGATCAGGGCCTTTATTACCCAGGTTGGGAACATTATAGCCGATGCAGACATAAACAGCGCAATTATGTCAGGAAGTTTACGTTCACCGTTGGGATTTATTGATGAGCATATGGAGCAAAGGGTCGTTCCGCTGATCGCGGAAGCAGAGAAAAGTGGCGATACCCTTGGCGGGATCATTACCTGTGTGATCAAAGGCACTCCTCCCGGCCTCGGTGAACCGGTATTTGACAAATTACAGGCCGACCTGGCAAAAGCTATGTTAAGCATAGGCTCAGCCAAGGCTTTTGAATATGGACTTGGATTCCGGGCAGCTTTATGGAGAGGATCTGACTACAATGACCAGTTAACTGGCAAAGATGGAAAGGTCACTTTTCTGACTAATCATGATGGCGGCATCCAGGGAGGAATATCAAATGGCGAAGATATTATGTTCCGTATAGGGTTTAAGCCGGTGCCATCGGTGAAAATGCCTCAGTCTACGGTTAACCAAAGGGGCGAACCGGCAATGATCAAAATTGGCGGCAGGCACGATACCTGCCATGTTCCACGCCTTGTTGTAATAGTTGAATCAATGGCCGCACTCGTCCTGGCCGACCATCTTCTCAGAAATTCAACATACTAATGATTATTAATTGAATAACCACCGGATGCCGATCTGAGCCTGCCATCTGGCGCTCATAAGACCTGCATCGTCGATGCTCCATATTTCGCCCTTGGGTTTAGTGAAGGAGAAGTTCGGTGTAGTGCCGTCTTCCTGGAATCCTTCAAACTTAACCAATGGATAATTGTTGTAGTATCCTGAAACATAATACATTCTTCCCCATTCATTATTCAGCATATTGGTGAAGTTGAAAATGTCGAAGGTGAATTGCAAGGTATTCCTTTTGTCTTTTACATTGATATAGAAATCCTGGGCAAAATGTAGGTCAATAATGTTCTGGAAAGGAGCGCGTGAACTATTTCTTTCTGCATATTCACCGCGACGGGTACTAAGATAATCGTCTCCTTCAATGAAAGCATTCAGGTCATCCCATTGTTGTGCAGCAGATAAGGTAATATTTCCTTCACTGTCCATTTTGTCAATCAGGTTGATGTCAGTCTGGTCAACCGGAACATACATCAGTTCAAGGCTCTGATTATCCTCTCCCAGGAACTTAGTGCTGCCGTCAGCGTAGCCATAGGCATACCTTTGGCCGGATTGCCCGTTATAGTACAGGCCAATCGTGGTTCCCAGGAACTTCGCGTATTCGACCTTATAGGACAAGAAAGCCACTACCCTTGAACCCAGGTCAAAGTCAGAAATAGCCAGGTCGATGTCATTCTTACCCCTGACATTGGGAACACGCCACTGTGATGAATTCTGTGAAGAAATCCCATCATTCATTGACTTGGTATGTCCGTATGTGTAAGCAAGAAAAGCTGATAAACCGTGGAAATCGTCTTTCTGCAATTGAGCCGTGAAGTTATAGGAGTAACCTTTGTTAGTATTGGTTCCGAAAATAAAATCCGTGTATTTAGCGCTTCCTATATTAACCTTTGTATACAGAGGCCTGTCATCACCCGTCCCGGTGAGGTTGCCCGATTGCATATAACGGTAGTTATAATACAGCACATTGTTAAGGGTTTTAGTATAGGTGACTTCTAATGTTCCAACGATTCCCCAGGGGAGTTTCTGATCGATGGCCAGGCTTCCGCGAAGTACCTGCGGGAATTTGAAATTCTTGGCAAACAGGTCAACCTGTCCGGAAGGTGCTGTTGGCGGAACGGAGGGTTGATTCTCCCAATCGGGATTGAATAATAAAACAGTACTGTCTGGATTTTCGGGATCTAAAGTAACTCTCATGCCTCCAGTGGTTACACCGTTGTTGGTGTAGGAACCGCCCGGCCATACAAACGGGATGCGGCTGGTGAATATACCTGCTCCACCACGAACCTGGGTCTTTTTGTCCCCATTGACATCCCAGTTAAATCCAACCCGTGGTGAAAACATCAGTTTCGGGCTGGGCATCTGACCGGTTTTTGCTCCCATAAGATCATACCCGGCTTCTTCGATAAGGGGAATCATGTTTGTATTGAAATCTTCATTGACAGGTGACTGATCCAGGAACATCGGAACATCGAGGCGCAGTCCGATCGTGGTGTTGAACTTGTCAGACCACTCGGTTTCCCACTGGCCGTAAACGCCAATCTGCATGGCATTAAAGTCGGCGGCAGCTTTTGAGCCGTCTCCGGTAACATCATCAACCGCGGAGAATGTCCTGTCATATTGAAATGCCAGGTCACCGTTTATGAAAGCAGCCAGGTTATCATATTGGTATGAGCCGAAATTCTGGCGAACAAACAGGTTGTACATCTTGTAAAACTCGTTGTGCGTGCCAATCGTGAAAGTATGTTTGCCTTTGTAGATTTCGAAATTATCAGTGAGTGTGATAATGTCCTGACTGAGGTAATTAGCAGTGGAGAATTCTTCGCTGCCGAAATAAATATTCCTGGTCCCGTCTTTAATCCTGACATAGGGGAAATTTGCTTCCATCGGATCACGGTCATCCACCACGAAAGTGAGACCGATGATGAGATCATTGGAATATTTATTGCTGAAAATGCTTTTTAATTCGAGTGCAGTGGAGTTGGTTTTCGAAGGGAAATCAATCCCTGCATTGGAGTAATAGACGTTAGTGCTTGAAGGAGCCCCCGGAGTGACCTGTTCAGCTTTGGTGTACTGATGACGCAGGGTAAGCTTGTGTTTTTGGCTGATGTTCCAGTCGATGCGGGCAAAAAGTTTCAATCCGTCGAGAGTTCGCTCACCTCCGGTATAACTACCAGGATCATAACCGTAATTATTTTTGACAAAATCAGTAAGTCCGTTTAGTTCCTCAGTTGTTACATCTCCACCGTAAGTGGTGAAATCGAAAGGTTGAGGGGTTTCATCCTGTTGTATTTCAACATTAGCGAAGAAGAAGAGCTTATCTTTGATGATCGGGCCACCTAGTCTGAAACCGTAAGTGTTTGAACTGAAATTAGCCAGTTTTTCCCTTTCCAGATCTAAATTGTCAGTAGGTGTTTTACCGGCCAGGCCTTCATTCCTCATATAATAATAAGCTGAACCGGAGAATTCATTGGTCCCTCTGCGTGTCACGGCGTTAATACCAGCACCGGCAAAACCACCCTGTTTAATATCATAAGGTGCAATAGAAATGGTGAACTGGTCGATGATGTCCATACTGAAGGGTGAGATACCGGTTTGTCCGCCGTTGGTTCCGCTTTCGGCAAGACCATAAACATCGTTGTTAACGGCACCGTCAATAAAAATTGCATTATAGCGGTTGTTCATACCACCGACTTCCAACCCACCGTTAGTAGTTACTTTCGCCTGTGGTGTCAGTCTGGTAAAATCTGTAATATTTCTGCCAAGAGTAGGCATCCGGCTCATACTTTCATTGCTGATATTTGTCTGGGTACCGGTACGGTTTCCATCGAAAATATCATTTTGAACACCGAGGATTTCCACATCCTTTAATGTTGTTGCTGATTCGCTGAGTTTTACATCCAGCTTTAGAGTTTGCCCAAGGTTCAGGTAAATGTCTGGTTGGGTAAAGGATTGGAAACCAACAAAAGTAACGGTGAGCTTGTAAGGCCCTCCCGGGTTCATGTTCGGCAAACGAAACAGACCTTTGTCGTCACTGATCGTTCCATACTGTGCACCGGTCCCGGTTTCAACTGCGAGAATAGTAGCACCGGTAAGAGTAGCTCCATTGTTATCCGTAACCTTTCCGTTAAGGCCTGCAGTGGTCGTACCCTGTGCAAATAAACCGGCAGCAGTTAAAAAAAATGACGCCATCATAAGTAATTTGTAAATCTTTTTCATAGCCTTATTAGGTTAAATTTAGAAAATTCAATTGAGGCAAAATTAGGGAAAGATGAAACTTCTTTTGTTAAAATAAAGTTAATAAAAAATTAAAGATTCATGATGGCATCCAGGCAAATATTTGATTATCAATAACTAAATGAATATGATGTTGCTAACAAATAAATCACTTGAAAAAAGTTGTATTTAGTTGAATTTTAACACAAATGGTGCGCTGAGCCTGCAATGTGGGTTAGGGTTATTTATTAAGTATCTCAATATTATTATCTCCAAAAACCAGTTTTAAAACCTGGTCTTTTCTCTCTTTTTTAAGTTCTATTTGAAGTACAACTTTAGCTATCGCATCTTCAGATTGTGTTAATCCTACCGGGGCCCATTTTTCAGGATATGTGATAAGGCTTATCACATCGATGCCGAGAATTATAGCAATTTGGTTTAACACCTTGTATGAAAGACCTCTTTTTCCTGCCTCAATCAAGCTGTAAGCGTTTTGAGTCATGCCCATTTTTTGCCCAATCCAATCTTGGCTTAACCCCTGTTTTGTCCTTAAATTGCGGATGTTGTCTAAAATGTCATTCATGGCTTTATTTTTTAAAACTGATTAGTTACAATTTAATAAATTGATTGATACATGTTTAAAAAAAAATGTGATAAAAAATCACATAATAGTTTGGATAATATCACAAAATGGTTTATCATTGCATGCATTATTGAAAGAGGTAAACCGTCCCTCATGTAAAGCACGGTTTTTATAAACTAATAATAGGAGATTAAAAAAATGGTAGAAAAGACTATCGGGTCATCCAGCCTCGTAGAGGTGATCGACCGTATCCTCGACAAAGGTATCGTAGTTGATGCATGGGTAAGAGTTTCATTGGTAGGTATCGAACTTCTTGCAATTGAAGCAAGGGTAGTGGTTGCCTCTGTTGAAACATACCTGAAGTATGCTGAAGCAATCGGATTAACTGCTAAAGCCGCATAAGGCACATTGCAGTTAAATAGTTATTCTTGCTAAAACATCCTTCCAGATCTAATACCCGAAAGCATGATTTACCAGGAATTTCTCTTTTCTCGCAGAATTTCGCTTTTCTCCCAAGGTAAAATCGAAACAAATACATTATATATATGAATACCCCCCGGCCTGAATTAAATATAGATGGTTTTTTTGACAACATTATAACATCCTACGAAACCCGGATTCAAAAAATTCAAACTGTCTTCCAATCATCAGAAAACATTACGGAATCATCCCACTCCCTGTTCGATAATATCCATAGTTCCTTAAACAATCTTAAAAAGGAAAGAGACATTTTAAATACCAGGCTTTGCGAAACCCTGGCAAAAAATGGTTCCCTGCGTAAAAAAGATTACAATACGATGATGGCAGGCATTCTCGGCGCACTCGATGAAAAGGAAAGAGAAGCCGAAAGACAGTTTTTGAACTTTATTGAAGCCCAGAAAGAGACTGCCCAATCGCTTAAAAATAGCCTTTTGGGTATCAAAGATATTACCTCACAAGACGCCAGCGAAAAAATTACCACTGTAAAAGAGCAACTTTCTCAGATTTCAAAACTGCAGGAAATGAGAAAGGAAACGGTAATGAAGACATTCATGGATTTTCAGCAAATGCATAACAGAATGATGGAATGCCTTGAAAATTTGCTTGAAAAAGGCGATCACATCCTGATACAGGATATAAAAAAGGTTAATGATCAAATAATTAAAGAAATCAACTAACTCAGTTAACCAAACATTTATTAAAATAGAAAAAATGGAAACAGATGATAAAAAAATGGCAATAGAAACAGGGAAGAAAAATTTTATTAAAAAAGTTCTTTCTTCATTCAAAACATTTCTGCAAAAATTATTGCATTCCTTAAAAAGGCGATCACATTCTGATAAAGGAGATAAAAAAGCTTAAAGATCAATAAAAAAAATCAACTAAAATATTAAACTAATCTTTAGTAAAAATAATTAGGAGGAAAAAAAATGGGACTATCATCAGAAATGAAAAATTTGAGTGAAGATATACTTGCTTCATTCAAAAATCGTATCAAAGAAAATGAAGAGCTTGTAAACGATGTGCAAAAAACCCTCGACGGATTTAGGAAGGATCATCAGGAAATGGCCGCTGTTTTAAACGCCAAAGCTGCGGCTCTGAGAAAAGGTCTTGCAACCGGGGAAAAAGAACGGCTGAATACCTTCAATGAATTAATGACCGGCATCCATCGCACGATCGCCTCCATCCAGAAAGAAGTGGTGGCAATTCAAACTTCCACCTTCAACATGATCAATGAATTCACAACCGACAGGGCACAAATGGCTGACGAGTTGAATAAATTCTTTGCACAGGGCAGGGCCGACAGGATGCAAAACGAAAAAAACAGGATAAAGGAATTTGATGCCCTCATGAATAACATCAACGACGAAATCAAAAGCATAAACGAAGAGGTTTTGAGCATCTTCAAAAATACCAACGATATGCTCGGAAAGTTTGAGAAGGAGCATCTGGAAATGTCGGCTGAGCTTAGAGCAGAACTGAGTAAAAACCTGGCTGAAAGAGTTGAATATACCAGAACCTTGCTGAATGGGTTTCAGAAAAGATTATCGGAAATCAGCAAAGAAAATCAAAAAATGGCTCAAAAGTTAAGAAAAGATCTTGCCAATGGCGGAGTAGAAAGACTTAACGATTACAATGATATAATGAAAGGAATCCATGTGGCAATTAAAGGAATCCGTAAAGAAGTAAAGGATATCCAAAAAGCCACTGCCGAAATGCTTGGTGAATTTTCACAAGGCAGAGGCCAGGCCTCGGCTGAGTGGAACAAGATGCAGGACGCCATTGCTCAATTAAGGGAAACAGGCTTTGTCAAGCCGTCTAAGGAGGCAGTAAAGAAAGTTGAAAAGAAAGAAGCAGTAAAGGAAGCCCCGGTTGAAGCAGTAAAGGAAACCCCGGTTGAAGTAGTAAAGGAAACCCCGGTTGAAGTAGTAAAGGAAACCCCGGTTGAAGTAGTAAAGGAAACCCCGGTTGAAGTAGTAAAGGAAACCCCGGTTGAAGTAGTAAAGGAAACCCCGGTTAAAGAAGAACCGGCTTTTACCTCATTTCAAGAAGAGCCAAAGACACTGGAAGAGAAAGTATTGGATTATATCAACAAGCATCCCAAGGGTGTGAGAATTTCGGAAATGGAACAACCTCTTAGCAAAACCAGAATGAAATTGGGGTTTATTGCCAAAAACTTACTGGATGAAGGAAAAGTACTGAAAATTAAAAACATTTACTACCCAAAAACCAGGCGTGAAAGATAGCGGATTCAAAATATGCATTTAATTATTAAGTTACTTATCTAAATTATCAAACAGAGAAGATCATGGCAAAAATAATCAGATGTGTATTTTGTAGTGGAACGGGAAAGGATCCCTTCGATTTACTCTCTCCAATATCACATTGCCTGGTTTGTAACGGCACGGGGCGGGTTGAAGTTGATGAACCCATGAAAAAATGTGTTTTTTGTTCGGGTACAGGTAAAAACCCGCTTGGAGCCAGGGTTCCGTGCATCGTATGTGGAGGCAAGGGAAATAATCACTGCGAAAGTAACACAAAATGTACGCAATGCAAAGGGACGGGAAAATCAAGCGATGGCCTGCCATGTACCCGTTGTGGAGGCAAAGGATTGAATTGACAATGGATTATACCCAATGAACAATGCCGGAAACAATATCAGGAAGAGTTTGCTGAAAAGCCAAGAAGCATTAAATAGGTTTAAAGCCAGGAAGGAAGCCTTTTTACTTGCAAAGGAACAGATAACAAAGGATATTGAGAAGGCAAGGAACATTTGGAAAAACACTTTGGAACAATTACCCAACCAGGAATTTAATCAATAATTCATTAACTCATCAACCAAACCTACCATGAGCAACAACAATGAAATGAACACCGTACTTGAACTAAGGCCAATGTCTAATTTTGTTGAAACTGATTACATTAAAGACATTACAAGCCGTGGCCTTACCTACATAAAAGCGGGATTTCCGGTGCATTTCAGAGGCCCGTCGGGAACCGGGAAAACAACGATGGCCATGCATCTGGCAAGTAAAATCGGAAGGCCGGTGGTTATCATTCATGGCGATGCCGAGTATAAAACTTCCGATCTCATCGGCAGCGAACAGGGTTATAAATATAAAAAGCTGGACGACAAATTTATTCATTCTGTCCATAAATATGAGGAGGACATGACTAAACAGTGGGTGAATAACCGTTTAACCATCGCTGTTAAAAATGGTTTCACACTGATATACGATGAATTTACACGTTCACGTCCTGAAGCAAATAATATACTGCTACCCATCCTGCAGGAGAGAATGCTGAGCACATCGGCAGCAAAAGAGGAGGATTACTATATGAAGGTGCATCCTGAATTCCGTGCCATCTTTACTTCAAATCCTGAAGAATATGCCGGCGTTAACCGGACCCAGGATGCCCTTCGCGACAGAATGGTTACCATGGACCTCGATCATTTCGACTATGAAACCGAATTGCAGATTACCAGAGCAAAATCTAACCTTTCGCTAAAAGATACTGAAATAATAGTTAAAATTGTCAGAGGCTTGCGCGAATCGGGGAAAACTGAATTTGACCCGACCATTCGTGGTTCCATCATGATTGCAAAAACACTGGCAACTTTAAAAACAACACCATCGAAATCCAAAAGTGTATTCCGAAAAATTTGCCAGGATATTCTCACTTCCGAAACGAGCCGGATTGGCTCAAAAACCAACCAGGAAAAGGTAAAGACAATTGTTGATGAACTTATCGAACAATATTCCTGATTTCGCAATAAAACGCCCCATCAACCAATCCATAATATTATGCCAATTTCAAGTGCAATAAAAGGACTTCAGAGCATCAAAAGCATGCAGAATGTCGTCAAATCGGGTATCCCCAACAAGGAGGAATCAGATTTCATTAAATTGTATCTCTTCGAAAAAGAAAGAACCCGGTTGAAAAGTGAAGAAATAAGGATTCTATTAAGGCTTGAAATCATTCAAAACCGATTGAAGGAAATTCAGGCGTACAATGAGGAAAAAGCAGGACAGATGAATGTTCCTGACCCGGTAGAAAAGAGTAAAAAGTCCAGGAAGGACGATAAAAAAGATTGGAAAACCATGTCAATAGATTATTAAAAAAACAATGTACTATGGCTGAAATGACCCATGCGTTACAAGCGACCAATCTTGCCGATATTCTCGAAAGAGTACTCGACAAAGGGATCGTTATTGCAGGTGATATCAAAATTCAGATAGCGGATATTGACCTGTTAACCATTAAAATCAGGTTGCTTGTGGCTTCGGTCGACAAAGCCATGGAGATGGGAATTAACTGGTGGCAGGAAGATACCTATCTCTCGACGAAAGCCAGGGAAAAAGAGCTGATGCAGCAACAGGAAACTTTGGAGGCCCGCCTGCAAAAACTGGAAGCACTCAATAAACCTTTATAACTGTTATGAACCGTAAAACAGGATGAAAAATGGAAAAAGATAACAACAAAAAGAAAAAGGACGAAGCCGATTTTAACCTTTTCGGACTTGGCGGTCTGTTCAAAGGCATCGAAAAACTGGTTGACCTTGCCGGGAAGCTCGAGGAAAAGGGTGGCATCAGCAAGGAAGGCGAGATCAATTTTGATCATATTAAAAAAGGAATGAAAGGTGTTTATGGCTTTACCATCAACACGGCAGGCGGAGGTGTCCCAAAAGTGGAGACTTTCGGGAACATAAAAAAAACACCCGAAGGGCCTAAAGTGGATGAAGAGCGGGAACCGATAACCGATATCTTTGATGAAAAGGATGAGATCGTTGTTATTGCCGAAATGCCGGGAATAGAGGAAAGTGACCTTGAAATCGACCTGAAGGAAGATATCCTTGAAATTTCGGCTGTAAGCAAAAACAGAACATACCGAAAAGAATTGCTACTCCCGGCTAAGGTAATCAAATCAAATCTAATGCACAAATTCACCAATGGCATCCTTGAGATCAGGATAAAAAAATAAATGTCATGGCACTTGCTGGCTTAGAAAACAACGACCTTAAACTCATCATTTTCGGCGGGAAAGGTGGTGTTGGAAAAACTAGTTGTGCCATTGCCACAGCACTGGCGTTGTCTGAAAATTTCAAAACGCTGCTCATCTCCACCGATCCTGCCCATTCCGTGTCGGATTGCCTCGAACAGCAGATTGGCTTTAAAGTTCAGGAAGTTGCCGGCCATAAAAACTTAGCCGCAATTGAGGTTGTTGCCGACGAAGCACTTTCAAGGTTTAAAACGGAACATCAAGGCGAATTGAAAAAACTTCTTGAAACCTCCACAAATCTTGACAACGAGGACATTGATGAGATGCTGACTTTGTCGATACCTGGTATTGATGAGGTGATGAGCTTTAAAACGATTATTGATTTTATTGAGGAAGGACAATACGATAAATATGTTGTAGATACAGCGCCAACCGGTCACGCCATGCGACTGATCTCATCGCCGAAACTGCTGGATGAATGGATAAAGGTGGCAGTCAGAATGAGATGGAAATACCGCTATATGATCACCAGTTTTTCGGGGTCCTATCAACTGGATGAGGTCGATAGTCTTTTACTGAGCTTGAAAAAAACGGTAAAAAGAATCGAAAACCTGTTGCGTGATAAAACCAAATGTGAATTTATCCCGGTATGTATCCCCGAAGCGATGGCCATTATGGAAACCGGCCGGTTGCTATCAGACTTACGCAAATCTGAAATAATTGCACGGCAGATCATCGTGAACAATGTGATGGTTTCGGAGGAGTGTGGTTTTTGTAAACGAAGAAAAGCTGGCCAATTGAAATATATTCAACAGATAAGTGAAATTTTTAACTATTTGAACAAGGTTGAAGTACCGGTGTTTGCTGAAGAGATCAAAGGGCTGAAAGCATTGAATCAGTTGAGGATGTATCTTTTTGGTGATAAACCCATCAATCCATAAACCATGACCATAATCAAAGACGAAATAGTATTGCGTGTAAAAGAAGCCCCGGTAAGGGATGTGGGAAGGGCTATTGCCAGGATCGATCCAAAAGATATGAAGTTGATCGGCCTGGAAAGTGGCGACGTGATCGTTATTGAAGGCAAACGTGCCACACCTGTCAAAATCATGCCATGTTATCCCGAAGACAGGAATAAGAGTATTATTCAGATTGACGGGATTACCAGGGAAAATGCACAGGCTGGCATCGATGAAAAGGTGAAGATCGTTAAAACCACCTGCCGGCAGGCTGCAAAAATAAAACTCAAGCCCGATACAAAATCCGGTTCTTTGTTCAAGGCCGATGACGCCAAATACATTGGTTCGCTCATCAATGGCCTCCCGGTGACAAAAGGAGATAAAGTGAGGGCCACCCTGTTTGGTTCCCGGTCGGTGGATTATACGATAACCGGCACCAATCCGGAAGGCGTGGTGCTGATACACCCCAATACCGCGTTTCAACTTGAATTGGCAAAGCAGGAGGGGGAAAGCAAAAGAAAGGTTTCCTACGAAGATATCGGTGGACTTGGTAATCAAGTTCAACGAATCAGGGAGATGATTGAGCTCCCATTAAAGTATCCCGAAATTTTCGAACGACTTGGTGTTCAGGCTCCCAAAGGCGTATTTCTGTATGGCCCTCCGGGAACCGGGAAAACGCTCATCGTTAGAGCGGTGGCTCATGAAACGGATGCCTATTTTATCAACATCTCCGGCCCAGAGATCATGGGGAAATTTTATGGGGAAAGCGAAGGCCGGATAAGGAAAATTTTTGAAGAGGCTCAGCAACATGCACCCGCCATCATTTTTATTGATGAAATAGATGCCATTGCGCCAAAGCGGGAAGATATGGGCGGCGAAAAACAGGTTGAAAAGCGTGTTGTAGCCCAACTATTATCGCTTATGGACGGATTGGAATCGAGGGGGAAGGTTATAGTAATTGGCGCAACAAATATTCCTAATTCCATTGATCCGGCATTGAGAAGGCCGGGACGTTTTGATCGCGAAATTTCTATCTCCATTCCTGATAAAAAAGGCAGGCTCGAAATTCTTCACATCCATACCAGGGGCATTCCCTTGTCGATGGATGTAGATATGGAAAAACTGGCGGAAATCACCCACGGTTTTGTGGGCGCCGATTTGGAAGCTTTAGCCAGGGAAGCCGCCATGACTGCTTTGCGGAAAATACTCCCGCAAATCGATTTCGAGATGGCCGAAATCCCTTACGAACTTTTGATGTCGCTCGAAGTGACCATGGATAACTTTCTTGACGCGATGAAAGAGGTGGAGCCTTCGGCCATCAGGGAAGTATTTGTGGAGGTGCCCGATGTGAAATGGGATGATGTCGGCGGCCTTGATGAAATAAAAGAGGCTTTAAAGGAAACGGTGGAATGGCCATTGAAATATGCCGACCTGTTCAAAAAAGCCGATACCAAACCACCCAAGGGAATTATCCTTCACGGGAAACCCGGCACAGGCAAAACATACCTGGCAAAAGCGCTGGCAAGCGAAAGCGGCGTCAATTTTATCTCTGTAAAAGGTCCCCAGATTTTGAGCCGCTATATCGGGGAGTCGGAAAAAGGGGTGAGGGAACTCTTCAGAATGGCAAAACAGGCATCGCCTTGCATCTTGTTCCTGGATGAAATTGACAGCCTTACCCCCAGGCGAAATAATGACAGCTCAGGTTCCGGGGTGATCGAGCGGGTGATCGGCCAGTTCCTTACCGAAATGGATGGCATTGAAGACATGAAAGGCGTTATTGTGCTGGCTGCAACCAACAGGATCGATTTAATTGACCCGGCTTTGTTAAGAAGCGGCAGGTTCGATCTGATATTCGAATTGCCACTTCCCGATTTACTAACCAGAGAGAAAATATTCGACATCCATACCCGGAATAAACCCCTTGGTAAAAAAGTAAACCTGAATAAACTGGCGCTGAAAACCGACACCCTGACAGGGTCCGATATCGAATTTATTTGCCGGAAAGCCGCTATGCTTGCCATTCGTCAATTGATTGATAAAAACCGTGAGAAGCCGTCTGAAATTTTCGGTGACATCAGCATCCTTGAAAATCACTTTGAAGAAGCCATACAATTGGTGTTAAAACAAAACGCAACTAAAAAATAAATTCAGATCGCATGGCAACAAAAGGGATATATATTTACGGGATTGTGCCGAACTTTTACAGTACGGATATGTTTAGATCATTGGAGAATTCAGGGGTTTATGCCATCACTTTTCAAAACATATCTGCCATTGTTTCCGACAGGAATAGTACACACCTCGATTATTTAGACAGGGAATCCCTGGGATATTTGCTGGTTCATCATCAGAAAACGATTGAAGATCTCATGGGGAAAGGATTCGCCATGCTTATCCCTATGCGGCTCGGCACGATTGTAAGCTCAAAGGAAGAGGTTTTTAAAATACTTGCAAACGGCTATGATTTAATTATCGATACCCTGAAGAAAATCGAACACCTGACAGAAATTGACCTTGCAGTGACCTGGGCAGATTTTCCTGGTACCCTCAAAGAGATCGCTGGCCATCCAGACATCATAGCCATAAAAGATGACATTCTGAAAAAAGCGGACACGCTGTTAAAAATTGACCAGGTGAAAGTGGGGATGCTGGTTCAGGCAAAATTAAAAGAAAAAAACACAAAGGTTGAATTGAATATTCTGGATTCTTTGTCACCAATCAGTCTCGATATAAAAACCCATGAGGTGATGAACGACGAGATGGTTACCAATTCCGCGTTTCTCATTAACAGGAATAATAAAGAAAAATTTGAACAGGTAATGGATCAGCTTGATGAAGAATACAAGGGGTTGTTGAACTTCAAATTGGTAGGGCCTCTGCCGTGTTATAGTTTTTATACTATTGAAGTAAAAGACCTGAATTCTGAACAGGTGGAACAGGCCAGAAAAGAGCTTGGACTGAGAGAAGAAACATCGGAATCTGAAATAAAAAAAGCATACCTGGAAAAAGCAAAATTATTTCATCCCGATGCACATCCGGACAATGGCGACGAAGAAAACTTCAACAGGATCAATAAAGCCTATAATACATTGCTTGATTATTCAGTGTCGGCAAGGCAATCTTCGAAAGATGATTTAATATCTCTGGCAAAAGAAAAAGTGATTGAAAATTTGATTCTGGTAAAAATAAAGGAATAATATGCAGCGCGACGGAAAGTACATTTATTGCATCATTGCATCGGATTACGACATCAATCTAGGGTCGATAGGGGTAGGCGGACGCGGCGATCTGGTCTTCACCATCGGTTTCGATGGCTTGTGCATGGTGGTGAGCGACCATCCGCTCAGCAGGTTCGTTGTCAATCCCGAAAACATGCTGGCGCACCAAAAGGTAATTGAAGAGGTGATGAAGGAATTCAGAAGCGTACTTCCCATCAGGTTTGGCATCATCGCGGCAACCCCCGATGAAATAAGGAACCTGCTGAACCGCAGATACAGCGAGTTTATGGAATTGCTCAAACAGTTCGAAAATAAAGTGGAGCTCAATGTAAGGGGAACCTGGAAAAATATGGGAATGATTTACAAGGAGATCGACAAGGAACATGTTGAACTTCAAAAAATCAGGGCCGAAATCGAAAAACTGCATGACCAGGAAAAAAGAAACCTGAAAATTGCTGAAGCCGGAAAATTGGTCGAACATGCACTGGTTGAAAAGAAAGAGGATGAGGCGGGAAAGATTATCGATGCTTTCCGCAAATCGGTGTTCGAGTTTAAACACAATAAAAAAAACAACGACGCCATGTTTATGAATACAGCATTTCTGGTGAACAGCGGGAGGGAGGTGGAATTCGATAACATCATGGCCGACCTTGGCACCAGATACCAGGATCGGAGCGACTTTGTTTATACCGCTCCATTGCCGATCTTTAATTTCATCGACCTGAAAATTTTTCCTGAAAAATGGGAATTATAAAACCAATAGACTGAAAGACATTTATGAACAGCGAACTGGAAATACCGAAAGAAGGAAAATACATTTATGGGATCATTAGGCATGCCGGCCCGTTAGACTATGGCCCTATCGGAATCGGAAAACGGGCAGACAGGGTTTATGGTATCAATTTTAAAGATATCAGCGCAATAGTTAGTAATTCGCCAATCATCATATATGAAGCACGAAGGGTAAACATGATCGCTCACGAAGAAGTACTTGAGGAGGTTATGAAACAATTCACAGTTCTTCCGGTCCGGTTTTCAACCATCTCCGAGCACAACGATGACGCCGGAATCCTGAGAATCCTTGAAAAGGATTATAAAAAATTCGACGACCTGCTTAGTAAGATGGAAGGCAAGAAAGAACTGGGACTCAAGGTACTTGCACAGGAAGCTGCGATCTATGAAAGTATCATTGAAAAATATGATGAAATCAGGATACTGCGGGGAAAACTGATGAACCTGCCTCCGGACAAAACCCATTACCAGCGGATGAAAATCGGTGAAATGGTGGCCGAAGCGCTTAAAAATGAAACAGGCATTTATAAAAATACCACCCTCGATGTTCTAAACCCACTTGCAGACGACGTGAAGATAAACGACAACTATGGTGAGTTGATGATACTCAATGCCGCCTTCCTGATTAAAAACAGCGCTGAGCCCGCGTTTGATAAAGCGGTGAGCGATTTGGATGAAAAATATGGCAGCTTTATGACCTTCAAATACGTGGGGACATTGCCACCCTATAATTTTGTTAACCTTGTAATTAACACGAAAGGAATTTAACATGTTTTTAATCGACGATATATTGCTTGCACCTTTAAAAGGAGTCATTTTTATCGCAAAAAAAATCAATGAGGTGATCGAGAAAGAAACGTCAGACGAAGGCACTATCAAAGAAAGGTTGATGGCACTGCAGCTGAAATTTGAGATGGATGAAATTGACGAAGAAGAATACGACAAAAGAGAAGATGAATTATTGAAATTACTGGCAAATATCAGAGAAGAAAAACAAAATAAATAACGAAATAAAGAAAGGAGGGAAAAATGAATGCATTTACATGTCCGAAATGTGGAAAAGTAACAGGTGGAAACGAAAATTTTTGCATTGAATGTGGACAGCCACTCAATATTATATGCCCGGAATGTGGCGAAGGATGGCGATTTATGTTCGATTACAAATTTTGCCCCTTTTGCGGGCATAACATGAAGAAACCGGGTGAAAAGAAACCGTTACCGGGGAAAAAAGAAACCGTTACCGGGGAAAAAGATAAATAATAAGGAGGGAAAAATGAGTAAAATAATTGATGTAAAAAAAACAGTGGTTAAATTCCTGAAAGAGAACATTAACTGTTATGACGTAACGGTCATAAAAATTGAAAAAGTTAAAGAAATCTGGAGTGCCGTGGCAGAGGTATATGAAGACGATTCATTTTTAAAATCAATGAACCTGCCACCAAAACAGGTGCAGCTTTTTTATTCCGTTAAGATGGATGAAAAGCTTGAAATTACATCCTTCGAACGACTTAATTCCTTTGAAGGAATGGATAATACTGATCAGTAATATCACTTAATAAAGGAACCAGTTATCATGATCAATAAGCTGATATATGTTTATTGCATATCAAACAGTCCTCTTGGACTCGTCCATATCATGGAGTCCAAAGGCTTGAAATCTCTTATGTTTGATGATTTTTTCGTTATCGTTAAATATGTTTCCGAAAATGAATTCTCCAAAGAAAACTTCAAAAAGAATTTATCAGATTTTCAGTGGTTGGAATCCAACGCCCGGGAACATATCAGGGTAATCGACCTGATCATGGAATATTGTACCGTGATCCCGTTTAAATTTGGTACGATCTATCATTCAAAAGATAGTTTGAAAAAATTTATTGCGGATTATTCTGATTCATTGATCGAAAATTTCCATAATATCAAGGGAAAGGAAGAATGGTCTGTAAAAATTTATTGCGAAAGAAAAACGCTGAGCGAACAAATTGACGAATTGAGCGAGGAAGCAGCTGATCTGGAAAAACAGATCATGGCAAGTTCGCCCGGGAAAGCATTTCTTTTAAAAAGAAAAAAAGCAGACCTGATCGAAACTGAGATAGACCGGCTTTGTAAGAACTACGGACAGGAATATTATAATGAATTTAAAAAACTGAGCGAATCAACCAGCATCAACAACCTGCTCCCGAAAGAACTTACCGGAAGAGAGGATGCCATGATCCTCAATGCCACCTATCTTGTAAGTAAAAACAATTTGACTGATTTTAAAAGTATAGTCGACAGGCTGAGAAAAAATGATGGGAATTCCGGTTTTATTATTGAAGCAACCGGGCCCTGGCCTCCATTTAGTTTTATCTCCATTAAAGAAAAACAATAATGCACGATAATGTAATCGACCGGTCTAAAGACATTACCATCCTGGAGTTACTCGACAGGGTTTTGAACAAAGGGGTGATCCTTACGGGAGATATTGTAATTTCTGTAGCAGATATCGACCTGGTGTATGTTGGGTTGAAATTAATGTTAAGCTCGGTTGAGTCCATGGAGCAGTTAAGGTCCGGAAAATCAGTAGCGAAAGAGTAAATAATTAATTAAATGCGCTGAAATGGATAAGATGATTTATTCCATATTATCCGTAAAAAACAATCCTGAGAAATTAAATACGCTGTTGGTTGGGATAAAGGGTATTGCGGGGACGGGCTTATTTGCTGTTTCCTTTGATCAGATTTCTGCGGTAGTCAGCAACATCAAAAGAGCTGATTTAATTGCAGATAAAACAAATGCCATTGAATATGCCGGGGTGATCGAAAAACTGGCACAACAATTTACGCTTCTTCCAATGCGATATGGTTCCCTTATGGAATCAACCGACGCGATTAATAAAATGCTCGGAAGAAACTACCATGAATTTCAACAAAACCTTCATAAAGTTGAAAACAAGTGTGAATTCGGGCTGAAGATCTTTTGTGATTCCGAAAAGTTAAAGGCAGAACTGAGGGCAAAATCAGAGGCAGATACTAAAACACCCGCCAAACCTGCCCCGGAAATTAAAAATTCAGTGTACAGGGATTACGTAAATAAAAAGCTTAAAGAGCACAGGCTTGAGGAATTGCTCTTAACCTATGTTGATTCGGTCATTTCAGAAATCATGGGATACCTTGCCCGATTGAACGCGGTCAATAAATTCAAAAAGATGGCAACCGCAACAAATATAATCGATGCGGTTTTTTTACTTGAGAAGGAGAAGAAAAGCGAATTAATTCAGGCGGTTGAAGATTTACAAAACCAATATCCCGGGCTAAACTTTGTCTTAACCGGGCCCTGGCCGCCGTATAATTTTGTTGAAATCACCATAAAGTAATCAGGACGATGAGTGAAAATAAAATATTATTTAATACCGGATCGCTCGATGAACTTTCGGAGGAGATCGGGAAACTAACAAGCAATGAAGAATCCAGGCTAAAGCTCACCCCCGACAATGCAGATTCAGGGCTGGCAAAACTGGTACTAACCTTAGTTGAACTCATCCGTAAACTGGTTGAAAAGCAGGCTATGCGAAGAGTTGACGGCGGATCATTAACGGAAGCCGAAATCGAACGGTTGGGAGAAACCCTCATGAAGTTAGAGATGAAAATGGAAGAGCTGAAAAAGCATTTTAATCTCACCGACCGCGACTTAAATATCAATCTCGGTCCGTTGGGTGATTTGATGTAAAAGACAAAGCTAAAAGCCTTTCACAATGAGGACGCTGATATATGTTCCCATCATTCATTCAAGCGCCGACATGGGCTCTCTGGGAAAAGAACTTAAGAACAAAAGTGTTTCTGAATTGGGAGAAAATGTATGGCAAAAGCACACCGATACTGTAAATGGCTACTGGGATGCAATTGAATCCTACTTTGAAAACATTGATATTTACATTAAGGGGATTAAAATATATCAGGACGGAATGTTTGTTGATGGTGAAATAGCGATGAAAATCATTAACGAAGGCATCAAATCAGGGAGCAAAAATTTTGAAATAGTCTCAAACCTTATCGATCGGGGGGCATCACTTATCAAGACTGAAGATTTCAAAATGGTGAAAGATGAATACGATGGACTTCAATCTATCTTAAAATCAAAAACTAATATTAAGAAACTCTTTCTACTACTCAGGTATAAAGTTTTAAAACCAATATTTTTAATCAGGAGGGATAAATTTATTACCGGCAGGATAGCCGAAACGCTGGGCCAAAACGAAACCGGAATTCTTTTTATCGGGGCTTATCACAATATCATGAAAAGACTGCCCAAAGATATTACTGTGATCGAATTGAAGGAAATTGCAAAAATCCGAAAATATCAAAAAGCAATTCAATCTGATTCTAAAATTAAAACACTACAACTTAAACAACTTACGGAATACCTGATTAAAAAATGATGTTGGAAAAAGTTGCTGAAAAAGAAGTCGGCAAAAACAGGTTCGCAACCTTCTGAAGCCGAAACGCTGAAGCTCATTCATGAGCTTGAGGTACACCAGATTGAGCTGGAATTGCAGAACGAAGAACTCGTCCTGGCCGACCACTTAATGAGAAACTCAGGATCACGTATAGGGACAATCTGAATAACTCAAAACTCGAGTTTCAAAGAAAGATAAAAGGTTCTGCCAAATCCCCAGAAACCACTGAAGTCATCAATCGTATGGGAATAGCCATCCTGGCCCCTGATGATATACTTGCTGTTCAGCGCATTCAGGCAGCCCAGGTCAGCTCTGGCCTTTAAGGAACCAACCCGGAAAGGACATTCCAGGTGTATATCGAGAGTTTGATAAGACGGAATACGGTAAGATTGACTCCGGTCATTTGGATTTGTCCTGGAAGTTGGACTAAAATCAGCATAATACCGGTCATAATACATCCAGGAAACTGAAATATCAATGGTTCGCATGATCCTGATATCTGCAAACAAGGAAACCTGCGTCTGAGGGGCATCTCCAACATACAATCCATCGGCATAAACCTGTATCGTGTCAACAACAGCCTGATCATCATTAAAGACAAATGCCGTTACATCATTCTTCCATTTCCAGTTGCCTATTGACAGGCTTCCCCCGGCATTCAGCCAACTGGTGATCCGCTGGCTTAGTTCAGCTTCTGCTCCCCTGTGTAAGGCATCAAGACCCTGAACCATTGATGGGTCTTCAAACTGATTGTACTCATTAGTGAGTATCGATTTGTCCTGCCAACTGGTATAATAAGCATTCAGCCGCAAACGGGTATACCTCAGGTCTAAGCCGTAACCAACCTCTGCCGTTAAAGTTTTTTCATTTTTAAGGTCATGGGTCGGGACATTGGTGAAATTTCCGAAGACGAATTTAAAATAAGGTTCACGGGAGAAATATCCGCCATTAATGAATAAATGGTTAAACTCATTCAGGTTAAGATTCAGTCCTGCCTTCACATCGAAACCAGGCTTGAATACCCATTCACTACTGATATCGCTGACGTAATTGTAGCGGTCCTCCCTCCGGTACCAGTTACCGGATATGGTTCCGGAAGCAAACGCGTTAAGCCTGCCCGATTGATACTCCAATTGCGCAAAGATGCTGGCGAAATTATTGATCGCTCCGTTGTCGACCTTAACGATATCTCCGACCTTTTTAATCTGGTCACGGCCCGCCACGCCATCGACTGCATAAGCGTAATCATCAATGAAAAAGCGGCCGCCAAGCAGATCCCTGACCTTTTGCTGCAGCTTCGACTTGAATATTCTTCCATGGAAACCGGCAGTCAGAGTGAACCGGTCGTTGAATTCATGCCTGTAAGTCGATAAAAGCCCTGTCCAGATATGGCTTGCAAGAAAGTTCGTCTGAATATTAAGGGAATATCCGGTTGTGTCAGTGCCATCCGCCAGTGTATAATAACTTTCATTCCCGGCATTATTCCGGTAGATAGTTTCCCAATCAATTTGTCCACTGGGGTTATGATAACTAAATATCCAGGGATTACTGCCGAAAGTCTCGGTCCATTTACCCCCGCCATTGCCGAACGACAAGTAATAAGAGGTGGCCAGCATGCTTTTTTTGGAAATATTCCAGTAATCGTTGAGAGCGATATGAGGTTTATGATAGAAATTTTCGCTCGCATTGTTGATCTCCCCGTTATAACTACCCCAGTCTTTGTTGTAGCGCAGACCATACTGGTCTGTTTCTGCTTTCGACAACCTGTTATTCCGCTGGCCATGTTTTTCAGGATTGCCAAGCGCAGTGAAAACCAACATGTGGTCTTTACTGAATTCCTTGGAGATGGAGAGATAATAAGCCCATCCGTCGACGTAGGTTGCATCAGCGTAGCCCGGTCCTGTGAACCGGGAGCCAAGAAAAGTTACGGCCATATTGTTTTTAAGCCTGCCGCTGGATAACATGAGGGTGGTTTTCTGGTTGCCATAGTCAGTGATGGAATATTTGAGGCTTCCACCTGATTCCACATCGGTAGTTTTTGTGATGATATTGATCGTTCCACCGATGGAATTCAGCGCTACTTTTGAGGCCCCAAGTCCCCGCTGCACCTGGATCTGCTGGGTGGCTTCCGCTAAACCAAGCCAGTTGTTCCAATAGACAAGTCCGTTTTCGACACTCCCAATGGGAACCCCATTCAGCATCAAGGCCACATTCTCCTGTTTAAACCCCCGGATGTTCACGCTGGCATCGCCGCTGCCACCACCGGTTCGGCTCGCATAGACACCGGGCACTGCCTTCATGATCTCAGGGAATGGCTGGTCGCCGAGCCGTGTTTCAATATCTTCAGCCCTGATCATGGACACCGAAACAGGTGTTCGCCGGTCAATCGCTTCCGATGCTATGATGCTAACCTCGGCCAGGCCGATGGTGGCCCGCTTTAAATAGATCGTGCCAAGTTTTACCTCCCCGGTCATTGTCACTGGAATCTCTTTTGGAAGGTATCCTATATTTGTAAAGGAAAGAACATAACTTCCCGGTGACAGGTCAATCCGGAAAAAACCGGCCTGATCGGTGGAAGTTCCCTTGCTTTCATTTAATACTTTGATATTGACTCCTGTAAACTGATCGCCGGTCAGTGAATCGGCGACATATCCTGAAACCCAGGACTGACCATGTGCTAACTGGGTCAGTGTGAGGTTTAACAGGCAAATCAGGCAATAAAAGGATATTTTTTTCATAATCTTATTAGGTTAAATTTAGACCATTAAAAAACCCTGAAGGGATCCAACAGGGCGGGAATTATAAATCAATGATGATAGCCCTTTAGTAAAAAAGGTATATCCATCAGAAATTCTTCTTCCATCCAGACTTTAACTGTCGGTTCCGGAGTTACACCGGATCGGTCCCGCCATCAGACGGAATTCGCGGACTTTCACCGCCGGTCGGGGATTGCACCCTGCCCTGAAGAATATCTTCAAAAACTAACAGATTCAATTTCTGTCAGGTGACAAAATTAGGAATTTTCTTCCGGATAACTGATCCTCACGTGATAAATATTCTGGAGGCTTTTTTTGAAGATTTCTTTAACCATTGTGATATCACGCAAGGTGAGATCAGCATTGGAAAATTGTTCTGATTCCAGCTGACGGTTAATGATCCGCTCAACCAGATCATTGATTCTGTCATCATCCGGTTTGGTGAGGCTGCGGGAAGCAGCTTCCACCGAGTCGGCCATCATCACCAGGGCAGTTTCTTTTGAATAGGGAATAGGACCAGGGTAAGTGAATGTGTTCGCATCAACATTCTTTTCCGGATTTTCGAGCTTTTGTTTAAGGTAGAAATATTCAACCTTCCTGGTGCCATGATGGGTTGTGATAAAATCAGCAACTTCAGCAGGGAGTTTATATTTTTTGGCGAATTCAATCCCGCGTGTAACATGACGGATAATGATCCTGGCACTTTCCTCATAGCTAAGGTCATCATGGGGATTAACACCTGTAACCTGGTTTTCGATGAAATACATCGGTGCATCTATCTTCCCGATATCGTGGTACAGCGCCCCAACCCTGACCAGCAGGCTGTCTCCATCGATAGCGTATGATGCTTCTTCAGCAAGGTTGGCAACCTGGAGTGAATGTTGAAAAGTTCCGGGGGCCTTATGGGCCAGTTCCCTGAGCAGTTTATTATTGCTGTTGCCCAGTTCAATGAGCGTTACGTCGGTGATATAGCCAAACGTCCTCTCCAACAGGAAAATGAGCGGGTAAGCAAATAGCAGCAAAGCAGCATTGGCGGCCATTTGATAAACTTGCTGAATGTTTATTCCCCTGAAATTACCTTCCTGCATCAGGATAAGCCCGACGTAAATTGCAGTATAAGTGCAGAAAACCCAAAACGCCGTGTAGAAAAACTGGGAACGCCTTTCCAGCCTGACTATGCTCATGATCGCAACCACGCCGGCAATGAGCTGGATGAAAACAAACTGGAAGCTGTTTGGTGCGATGAAGCCGGTGGTGAATATAGTTACCAGGTGAACGAACAATGCAAGGCGGGTGTCATAAAAAACCCGGATTATAACAGGGACAAGGCAGACAGGGACGAGGTAAAAATAGCTGACATTAAACCGTACTATAAGGCTGGCAGTGAGTACCATCATAAATATGATCAACAGGATCAGAAAGGTCTTCTTGTTGTTGGCCAGGATATCCTTACGGTAATTATAAAGGAAAAGTACAAGGACCAGGATTGAAATCGATGTCAGAATGGCTTGTCCCCCGGCAATGGCATAAAATGCCCTGGTAGTGCCCAACTGGACCTCAAAATTATTTTTTAATGATGTGAGGATGCGGTAATGATCGTCATTTACCCTTGCCCCGCGTGGAATAATCAGCTCACCACGCTGTACCATGCCGCGGAAAGGACTGATATTTGAAAGTGCCGATTCTTTTTCCGCATTGGTTTTTTCGGCATCAAAGAAAAGATTATGGGTGATATGGTTGGTAAGAATATTAATAAGAAAATCCTTGTCCGTGAAGTTTTCTTTTCCAACTTTAACTAAAATATAACTGCTGGCCTGCTGCAATGTAAATACCTTGAAAAGCGGCACTTCCCTGGCAATATTATTTTCAATGATGAAAATTTCAAAATCGGCAGGTTTGTTTTCTATCGAAGGATCAAGCTGAATGATCCCTGCCCTGAAAATCGAATCAAAAATCATTAATCCTTGCCGCAATAGCTTATCTTTCTGTTGGCTGAACGTATTCAATTCCCCATTTCTTTCAGCCCATTTTTTATTGAACTCGAGTTCGAAGAGCTCTGCCTGTCGCGAAAATACAGCCGTATCCATCTTAAAAAAAGGCTTCAGGAGCGATAAAACCTGTTCCTGTTCGGCTTTCAGCTCATCATCATACTTAATGATCGCAAAATCAAAGGGAGCGTATAAGTCATCATGCAACCACGGTTTACCTTTGCTAAATTCATACCTGAATTTTCCTTCTTTCGGCAATACTAAAACCAGCAGGATCACAGTTGCTGCAAACATGGCAATCCTAAGGAAAAGATCCTTGTTCTTTCGCGTTTTTTCTGTGATCCGGTTCATGGCTGATCTCTTATTGCTGCTAATTTATGAATAATTGGTTTAAATTTGTATGAATTATTAAATTATGATTGAATTTGGTTTTTGTAACCTTGCAGTGGTACCAGTCCGACGCGAACCCTCCGACAAAGCAGAAATGTCTACCCAGTTGCTTTTCGGAGATCTGATGGAAGTTATCGGCCGGGATGATTCATGGTGCCAGGTGAAAATATTCTTTGATGGTTATGAGGGTTGGGTCGATGTTAAACAGATCCGGGCTGTCAGCAACCAGGAGTTCAGGCGCCTGACCACATCACCTGTTTGGGTGAACAGGCAGATGCATTCCGATGTTGTCCTTTACAGTGGGGTGAATATAAGTTTGCCAGCAGGGTGTAGTTTTTATAATATAAAAGGCCAGATTATGGAGATAGATGGAGAGCAATACCGGCTGGACGGAAAAGTATACCCGTTTACTTTTACAGGGCTCAACGGGTTAATGGAAACTGCTGCCGGTTATCTTTCCTGTCCATATCTATGGGGAGGTAAAACTTACCTTGGCATGGATTGTTCCGGATTTACACAAGTTGTGTTCAAACAGCACGGCATTAAATTATTGCGTGATGCGGCTCAACAAGCTACTCAGGGCGAATTAATCAGTATCCTTAACGATGGAAAACCCGGCGACCTGGCTTTTTTTGATAATGCAGAAGGAAAGATTGTCCATGTCGGGATCCTTCTGGAAGATCAACGGATCATTCATTGCTCCGGGAAAGTCCGCATTGATACTATTGACCACCAGGGAATATATAACCGCTATCTGAGCAAATACACGCACAGTTTGCGGTTGATAAGGCGGGTAGTAGCAGGCAGTTGGACAGTTGGACAATAGGCAGTCGGACAGGTTGTATGACTTTAGGGATTGTTTATTGACGATTTCTGACGGCGGATTTCTAACTTCCAATTTGCCAACTGCCAACTTATTTCATCACTATTTTATCCAAATACCTCCCTGCTTCCGGCCCCATATTAAACAACAGATCAAGGATGCTCAGGTTTGGCACAAAGCCATATTTATAATCGAAAACCTGTGGATATTTGGGGAATTGATTGAAAGGCTGATATTTTTTCGGAGATATTGCTGACCGCAGATCGAGCATACTCCCCGGTTTTTTTTCATAGTCCTGCGTGAACTGTATATTGAGGTCTATACCGAGCAGTGCGCTGATTGTTTTCAGAATGTTATGGTTGTTATTAATCAGGCTTGTCTCCTGTGTTTCGAAGAGTTGCTCAAGTATATCAGTATAATAGTTGAAAAAGGGAGATGAACGATAACCCGTCTGCAGCGTTTTCCAATGTTGTTCCTGCCAGTGTTCGCGGTAGCAGATTTCAACTTGTTTAGTCATTGTATGGTTGCCTTGCGGCTTAGTGACCGGGACTACCAGACTTGACTTACCGGACGCTGTCATTATCTCGCAGCGGTTACGGAATGTTTGCTTGGTAAAGGTTTCCATTTGTTCGATATATATGACCTTGCTCCGGATCATATGAACGAAATAGGAAATAGGAGGGAAGTAAGCGGTAGGAAGTAGGATATCTCCGGTTATGGTCATGACATGTGTTAGCTTTTTAGCAGGATATCCTCGATCGCCTTTTTAAAGGTGTCTTTTGGCAAGGCGCCCATCGCCATCTGCGGGGCTCCGTCAGCCGGGCAGAAAAGAATGGATGGGATGCTCCGGATGCCAAAAACGCCTGCCAGTTCCTGCTCTTTTTCAGTATCTACCTTATAAATGTTGATCTTGCCTTTATATTCTGTAGCAAGTTCTTCGAGGATAGGGGCAACCATTTTACACGGTCCGCACCAATCAGCGTAAAAATCAATCAGACAGGGTAATTCACCCTGGTAGTTCCATTCTTTATTGTTTTCGAAATCAAATACTTTTGAAATGAAAGTGTCTTTTGATAAATGTTCCAGTGACATAATTATGATAATTTTAAATTTTAAATTGGGGTTTTAATTATTTAATTAATTGATGTTGAAGGGGTTTTTAATAAAAACTCGTCAATGATTTTTTTGTAAGATTCTTTTGGTAATGCGCCTTTCTGTGAGGAAGGTTTTCCTTGCATGGGGATGAATAAAACTGTAGGAAGACTTGTGATGCCAAATACGGCAGCCAGTTCCCGCTGAGCTTCTGTATCTACTTTATAGATATTGATCTTGCCTTCATACTCAACTGCCAGTTCTTCAAGGATCGGGGCGATCATCCGGCAAGGCCTGCACCAGTCAGCATAAAAGTCGACGATAGCCGGTTTGTCACCTGCAAAGACCCATTGCTGTGGGTTCTTCTCGTAATCCATGACCTTGAGTTTAAAGGTTTTCTCAGTCAGATGTTCTGGTATTCCATTCGAAGATTCCGATTTTTTACTGCCACCATCAGTAACATTTGCAGAAGATTTCGATGACGTATTGCCCTTCTCACCGTCTGTAGTGCCATTACAGCTGATGAACAGGAAGATTATTAAAACAGAGAGGTATCCGATTTTTTTCATATTAATAATTTGTTTAAGATTAACGGATGCAAAATTAAGAATAATTTTTGAATTAAATCGCTTTAGTATCACTTTTTTTATAATTTTGCTTAAAAATTATTAAAAGGCACTTTTAGGATCAACATTTCGAAACGATGACACTATTTTTTCGTGAAATATCACCTCTTAAGTTAGAAGAGGTCTTGCTGGATGAAAACCGGTGCCTTGAATTCATTGCAGGGGAAAAATGGTATAAGGGCTTTGTTTGCCGGAAGTGCGGCCACGATAATTACTGCAATGGCAAAAAGCCTTATTCCAGGCGGTGCACCCGCTGTAAACATGAAGAATCGGCCACTTCCCATACTATTTTCCATGGCTGCCACCTGCCTCTGACACAGGCTTTCAGGCTGGCTTACCAGGTCTGCCATAACCCTGAAGTTTCCACCTATGAGCTGGCCAGGCAGCTTGATACACGCCAGATGACCTGCTGGAAGCTCAAGAAGAAGATGCTCGACTGCATTGCATCGAACGGCCAACTTCAGATCATCCCTTCATCAGCAAAACTAAAATACGTTTCTCCGCCAAGGATAAGGTGATCCAGAACAGGGAGGTCAAGCAGGAGACCTGCTTCTTTGAGTTTACGGGTCAGCCTGATGTCGGCCTCGCTGGGCTGGGTGTTACCGGAAGGGTGGTTATGGCAGAGGATCAGCGAACTGGCATTATGGTCGAGGGACATCTTGAATATTTTCTTTGGATCAGCCACCGTCCCGGAAATGCCTCCTTCGCTGATGTTTACTTTCCGGATTACCCGGTTGGCCCGGTTCAGCAAAAGCACCCAGAATGATTCGTATTGGGAATCTGCCAGCTCTCCATGGAAAAGTTCAAAAACATCCCGGCTGCCGGCCACTTTTTCCCTGGCCATTGCATCCTGACCCCGCTTGCGGTTGCCCAGCTCGAGCGCCGCTATGATCGTAACCCCTTTCGCCATACCGATCCCTTTGAATTTCAGCAAGTCATTGATCTGGTATTTCGACAGCTCAGCCAGGTTTTGACCGCTCTGATCAAGGATCCGTTTGGCCAGGTCAACGGCCGATTCATTCCGGTTGCCTGACCCCAGCAATAAAGCGATCAGCTCGGCATTGCTCAGTGCCGACTTGCCTTTCAGCAGCAGCTTCTCCCTCGGCCTGTCATCTTCCGACCATTGTTTGATGGGTATGCGTGATTCATATGTCATCGTTGCCTTTTTCCTGTTTATCCGGAAAAATGGAAATTATACCCGACCGGTTGAAAATATTTTTTTGGAATCAATCATATGCATGGGAGGATAGAAAGCAAAAAAAAAAGCCGCCGGTTGCTAAACAGGCAGCTTGAAATGATAGCTTGAAGTATTTCTTACGCTAACGTATTGACCTTACGGGTCAGCTTGGATTTCAGATTGGCGGCTTTGTTCTTATGAATGATCGAATGCTTTGCCATTTTATCGATCATAGAAACCATTTTCGGAAGCTGGGATGCAGCTTCATCTTTAGCTTCAATGGATTTGAATTTCTTGATGGCGTTACGCATGGTTTTACCATGATAGCGGTTCTGGATCTTTCTGTTTTCATTGGCCCTGATTCTTTTCAGCGCTGACTTGTGATTTGCCATGTCTCAGATATTTTTTATTCCTGAATGGGGGTGCAAAGGTAAAGAATATTTTTACAAATGAAAATGTTTTAGGAAAAAGTTTATTTATAGCTTTGATCAATCAATAATCGATATTTTATGAAAATGAAAATTTCCTTTACTGCCACTCTTCTCATTACCGGCATGCTCCTGAACGCGCAGACCAGTGTTCCTGCGTTTATTACGGATAGCCTGGATAGCTATACCGAACAGGCGCTAGCGGAATGGCAGATACCGGGTGTCGCGGTTCTTGTGGTCAAAGACGGACAGGTGATTGTCCAGAAAGGTTATGGATTCCTCGAATCAGGCAAACCTGAGCAAGTAGATGAAAATACGCTGTTTATGATCGCATCCAATACCAAGGCATTTACAGGAACGGCAATGGCAATCCTGGAACAGGAAGGCAAATGCTCACTTGACGACCGCGTTCAGAAATATTTGCCCGGCTTTAAAATGAAAGACCCCTGGGTAGCCGAACATATTACCCTGACCGATGTTATGTCGCACCGGATCGGTATGGAAACTTTCCAGGGCGATTTTATGTATTGGGAGTCGGACCTGAGCAGTGATGAGGTGATCGAAAAATTCGGCATGCTCACGCCAATGTATGATTTCAGGGCGAAATGGGGCTATTGCAATGCCGGTTTTCTGATCGCCGGAAAATGCCTGGAACAAATCACCGGGATGACATGGGAACAGTTTATGCGGGATCGCATCGTAAACCCATTGGAAATGAAAAGGACACTGGTTATGACCGCAGAAATTGCAAATGCTGAAAACCTTGCTGCGGCTCATACCCTGGTCAACGGAAAACTGCAGGTTATCCCGCACTGCCAGGTCGATAACATTGCACCGGCGGCCAGCATCAGCTCTTCAGTCAGCGATATGAGCCACTGGATCATTGCCCAGCTCGACAGTGGAAGGTATAACGGCCGGCAGGTTATTCCCTGGCAGGCGATCCGGAAAGCGCAATACCCAAATTCTATCGTCCGGCGGGCCAGGCACCCGTTCAATATTACACATTATTCCCTCTACGGCATGGGCTGGAGCCTCCAGGATTATGAAGGACGGGAAATGGTTTCCCATACCGGCGGTGTGGATGGTTTTGTAACTTCGGTTACCCTGATCCCCGAGGAGAAACTTGGCGTGGTCGTTTTTACCAACACCGATATGAATGGTCTTTACGAAGCTGTTAAATGGGAGATCATTGATGCATACCTTGGACTACCTTACCGGAATTACAGCCAGGTTTTCATCTCGCGTTATATGCCAGCTTATAAAAAAGAAATGGAGATGATCACTTCGTGGCAGGATTCGGCTAAAATGAATCTGCCCATGCCTGTGAAACTTGCAAAATTTGCGGGGAAATACAACCATGAAGTTTATGGCAGCGCTATCCTCGAATCTAAAGGAGATTACCTGCTCCTGAAGCTGGAACACCATCCTGATCTGACATCCAGGCTGGAATATATTGGAAACAACAGGTTTCTTTGCACTTACAGCAGTCCGCTCTGGGGTATCAAAGTTTTTCCCTTTGTTATAAAAGATGGAAAAGTCATATCATTTACCCTCAGCGTAGCCGACTTTCTTGAATTCACGACCTATGAGTTCGTGAAGGAATAATCAGTATTAGTGTTTTATTGAACGATGAAAATTAATGATATCAGTTTCTATATGTTCCTGCTTAAACTTTTCAGCATGTTGAAGGCCTTTCCCGACTAATTCATTTCTTAATGTTTCAGAATCCATCAGTTTATCGATCCAGCCTGCGATCTCTTCAAAATCATTCGGATTCACATAAACGGCACCATCACCGCCGGCTTCCGGAAAGCAACCTCCCTGTGATGTGATAACCGGAATATGACTGAAAAGTCCTTCCACGATCGGCATGCCGAAGCCTTCATATTGAGATGGATATACCATTAATTGAGCATTTCTGCAAAGAGCCGGCACATATTTATAGGGCACATTTCCCAAAAAATGAATCCGGTCCGACAACCGGTTTTTTTCAACATAATTTAAGATTGTTTTCAGGTAATCCCTGCCTAAACCCACAGCGGTGCCAATAACAACCAAATCCAGGTCATACTTGTCTTTGATCAGGTTAAAGGCTCGTACCGTCTTAAACAAGTTTTTCCTTGATGTAATAGCGCCAATGCTGATGATATATCTTCTTTCGGTACTAAAAAACTGATGGGCATCCACGGTATCTTTGCTATAGAAAATCGGATCGCTGCCTGGATAAATAACGTTAATTTTGTTTTCCGGGACATGATAATAATAAACTATATCCCGTTTGGTCTGCTCACTTGCGGCTATAATAAAATCAGCATGCTTGCCGGCATACTTAGTCTTTTGCTTATAAAAATAAGCATCAATCGCAGGGTATAATTGCGGATACCGCAAAAATATCAGATCATGAATAATAACGACTTTGACTATATCTGGGTTTTTATTGCCAAAGGGGATTTCATTGCTTAATCCATAATAAATACCGATATTGTCTTTTCTTAAACGGGCATTGATCAAGCCTGTACGCCAGGGTGCACCACCCAGCATTTTGTGCCAGGGTTTATCCGGACTGACGATTATACTGTTAGCCCGATCAACTTCTTTCAGGTAAGGATTGTCACCGGCGACTACCTTTGGGGAATACAGGTAGAAATTATCACCAGCCGATTTCTTTGCCAATCCATGGTAAAACCTCCGGCCATAATTGCCAAGGCCGCTATTATTAAAGAAAATCCTTTTTGCATCTAGGCCGATATTCATGTAACCTTTTTATGGATGACAGTCCGGTAATAAATTTCATAATAAAAAAACCTTAAGGCAGAAAGGAACAATGGGATTCCCATCATGACATATAAGACTGAAAGATATTCCGGGGAAATAATGCCTGATTCTCTGAGAATTACTCCGGAAGTGATCATGACAGCCATCATAATATAGCTTCTGATATTAAAAAAGGCAAACATACAGGGATTTTCATTCTCTAAATTAATGATCCGCCAGGCATGTTTTAAAGATATTTTGGAAAACAACAGTAAGTAAAATATTCCGCCACCAAAAATGCTGATCGTAATTTTTAGCCATAAGAGATCCCTGTACATACAGAATAGCGAAATGCCTTTATACAGAAGCATTCCTCCTGCAAATGTCCACACAACGCCGGCCACAAAAAGAAGGTAGCGCTTGGGAATTGCCGGTTTGAGTGTCTGAAGCAGGTTCATCTGATAGTGGGATAAAATTTATTGATTAACCAAGGGACCAGCCAACCAATGAAAGAACCTATGATTATGCCGCTTAACACATCGCTTGGGTAATGCACCCCTAAAGCCATCCTGGAATAAGCAACCACTGATGCCCATATAAAAAGCGGGATAATAAATTTTCTTTTCGGGATTAAAATTGTAAATGCAACAGCAATGGCAAAAGCTTCCATTGCATGTCCTGAAGGGTAGGATGAACTGCCGGCTTCCGACAGCTTTTCAATATCGGGGTAACTTATATAAGGTCGCTCTCTGATAATAATAGTTTTCAGGGTAAGGCTTAAAGTTGCAACAACAATAAACACCGCAAGGATTTTATAAAACACAATCCTGAGTGGCTTTGATTTTGTTTTCAGTGAATAGATGAGAATTGTCAGCAGTAATCCTATGCTTACAAATGTTGTGGTAAATGAAATATAATAAAGGATATTGTCAAGCGCTGCAACGCGATTGTGGTGTATCAAACGCAGAATTTCGATATCTAAACCGGATAATGCAGTATTATGCATTGGCATTAGTTATAGCGAAGAATATTTTGAAAAAATTTGATTTTGCAATTTCCAAATTTCAAATATCAATTTTCAAGTTTCAGTTATTTCTCATCCATAAACTGCTGTATAGCAGTTGCTGCGCGCCGGGAAGCGCCTTCGCCCCCAAGCTTTTCCCTGAGTAAATCATATTCTGATATGATCCGCGACCGGTTGCTTTCATCCAGTATGACATTCAGCTCTTTTTCAAGGTTTTCCGCATTAAAATCACCCTGGATCAGTTCCTTCACCACCTGCCGGTCCATGACCAGATTCACCAGCGAAATGAACTTCACATCCACGATCCGGCGGGCAATAGCATAGGAAATGGAACCGCCCCGGTAGCAAACCACCTGCGGTACGCCATAAAGCGCCGTCTCAAGGGTGGCGGTGCCTGATGTGACCAATGCCGCATGGGCACGGCGAAGCAATTCATGGGTCTGCCCGAAGAGGATCACCGGACTATCCTGTCCTGCTACCTGCCGGTAAAATGATGGTTCGATGGAAGGTGCGCCGGCAATGACGAACTCATACACGGGAAACCTGCCTGCAAGTGCAGCCATTACGGGAAGCATCCGCCTGATCTCCTGCTTTCTCGAGCCAGGTAACAAAGATATGATAGGCTTGCCGCTCAATTGATGGGCTGCCCGGAAAGCATCGGAATCCTGGTAAGCGGAAGGCCTGTTCACTACATCGAGCAGGGGATGGCCTGTAAAATCCACCGGGTAATCGTAACGCCGGTAGAACTCCTGCTCAAAAGGCAGGATCACAAGCATTTTATCCACATTTTTACGGATGCTGTAAACCCTTGATTTCTTCCACGCCCATAACTGGGGAGAGATGTAATAAATGACCTTAAACCCATTCCGGTGTGCGAATTCTGCTATCCTGAGGTTAAAACCGGGGTAATCCACCAGGATAATGGCATCGGGTTTGAACCGTAAAATATCTTCCTTGCAAAAACTCAGGTTCTTCATGATAGCGCGGATATTCAACACTACCTCGACGAAGCCCATGTAAGCCAGGTCGCGGTAATGCTTAACCAGCACTCCGCCGGCAGCTTGCATCAGGTCGCCGCCCCAGCAGCGGAACACCGCCCCCGGATCGGTTTTCCTGAGCTCCTGCATGAGGTTTGAAGCATGGAGATCGCCCGAAGCCTCGCCGGCAATGAGGTAATAGCGCATATCAGGAATATCTTTTAAAGATAAAATAAGCTACCATGAGCAAAAACGTTATCAGCAGCACACCGCGGCCGGTCTTATCAAACTTGTATCTGACAAAGTAAATCCTGATCGGGATTAAATTGATGATAAGCGCCAGCAACATCATTTTGTCTGATTCAAAAGGCCGTGACCATGTGCTGCCATATTCCACAACCAGTGAAACAAGCCACAAAAGGCCATAGAACAGGCCAGGCAAAATCAGCCCCACCAATGCTCCAAAAGCTATGTTATCTCTTTTTAGCATCAAAGTTCACAAAAGTAGATAAAATAGCCATTAAATTCTTTAAAACTGCCTTAACTCCTCGTAAAGCATCTGGACCGGCAGGCCCATGACGTTGAAATATGAGCCTTCAATCCGGTTGATGCCGATATAGCCTATCCATTCCTGGATGCCATAGGCACCGGCTTTGTCATAGGGCTTGAAATGAGTGAGGTAATAATCAATCTCAGCAGCAGAAAGAGGCTTGAAATAGACATTGGTCCATGCAGTGAAAGAGCGGCATTTATCGCGGCTGCGGATACACACACCGGTGACCACCTGGTGCATGCTTCCCGAAAGGGTCTGCAGCATTTTCACGGCTCCTTCTTTACCTTCAGGCTTTCCGAGGATATGGCCATCGATCAGTACCAGGGTGTCGGCTGTGATCAGGATGTTTTTCGCATCTTCAAGCAATTCTACGAAATGACCGGCTTTTTTCTCAGCCAGGAAAATCGCAATTTCATCCGGAGTCATTCCTTCCGGAATTGACTCATCGGTCTCAGCACTGATCGCGGTGAACTCCAGGCCCAGTTGCTCCAGCAGGAACCGTCTCCGCGGGGAAAGTGATGCGAGGATTATATGACGGTTTTTCAGGTTTTCCAGCATCATTATCACATATTTCTGAACCAGGTAGCGACCAGTGAAACCATACCCGCGACCATGACCAGTTTAAGGATCAGGCTCAGGCGGGTGAAAGCAGCTTTTTCCGTAGCCATAATCGTTTTATACACAGTTATAAGGAGTAAAACCTGGGTAAGTATCAGGATATAAGAAATCCATGGATAGCCGGAGCGGTACAGGATAAACTGGAACCAAACCAGTGTGGCAAAAGTCACAATTTCCAGAAATATGAGAAGATAGCGCGTTACTGAGAGCCCGAGTACTACCGGCAGGGTGCGGCAACCGAAACGGGTATCGCCTTCGATATCCTGGGCATCTTTTACAATTTCACGTATCAGGGTGGTAAGAAAAGCAAAAAGGGCAAATGCCAGGACAAAGCGGTTAAGCTGGGGAAAAGAACGGCTGGCTTCTATAAACAGCTCCGGTTGGCTTTTCAGGTGATAAAACTCGAATAACCAGTAAATAATGACAACAAGGGCAGCCAATAGAGAAACCACCAGGTTACCAATAGCGGGAAGATATTTGTACTTGAAACTGTAATAAAACAGTGCGGTAGGAATGATCACAAACAGGATACCCAGGAATATGTTACCGGCCAGGTAGCTGAAAGCGATGCCGAGAACCAGCCCGGCTGCGGTCAGGTTGAAATGCAGCTTATTTCCCGAAACCTCGCTGATCTGTCGTCCGATGACCTTTTTGGCAGGTTTGTTGATCTGGTCGATCTCGATATCGAGGACGTCATTTATCACGTAACCGCCGGCACCAATGAGCAGCGTCGCCATTACCAGCAAAAGGAATTGCCAGCCAGGCATCAGTCCTTCGAGGCCGTTTTGTTTAAATACCGGCAGGAAGATTGCATAGCGCACTAAAAGCAGCATCCCCGCCATAATGAGCAGGTTGACCGGCCGGATTATCCGGAGATAAGCTTTCCAGGGCATGGCGCTACCAGCTGAAGGCGTCATCATTCATCCACTTTCCCTGCACTTTCAGCGCCTGTTCGATGACATCGCGGGCGCAGCCTTCACCACCTTTAAAATGAGAAATATAATGAGAGATGGCCTTGATCTCTTCAGCGGCATCGGCAGGGCAGGCGGCAATACCGCAATATTTCATGGCATGAAAATCAGGGATGTCATCGCCGAGATACAGGACATTTTCGGGCCTTAAATCGTTCGATTCCAAAAAGTCTTTAAGTGTGCTGAGTTTATGTTCAACGTTGAGGAATACGTGTTGAACCTTCAGCATCATGAACCGGTTGACCATCGAGCGTGACCGTCCGCCGGTAATAATGGCGACGTGAAACCCCTTTCTGACGGCTAATTGAATGGCATATCCGTCACGGACATTTGCGGTGCGCAAAGGCTCACCTTCGTCGAGCATTATTATGGTCCCATCAGTGAGGGTCCCATCATAGTCGAAAACAAAAGTGGTGATATGCTTTAACAGTTCTTTATAATTATTCATTTTATTGAGAATGATGGTGGATAATATTTTCAGTGATCAGGCGGTAAATATCGCGGAAAGCCGGGTCATCACGAAGGAGTTCCAGGTGTTTTTCAATGACCCGAAGGTCTTTCCTGACTGCCGGGCCGGTCTGGCTGCGAAATGGGTGCTGCTCTCCGGCTTTGGCGGCCGTTTCAAGGATCAACGGGGCAAGTACGGCAAATGGAATGTCTTGCCGTTCAAGAATGGAGGCCGCGATAGAATAAAGCTGGTTGGTGAGGTTGGAAGCGATTACCGCAGCCAGGTGGATCTTTTGCCGGGTAGGGGAGTCTGTGATCATCACCCGGTCGCTGACCATTCCTGCGAATTGCTCCAGTTTCTCAGAAATTTCGGTGGATTGACCTTCTATAAAAAAAGGAATGCTTTTATATTCAATGCTTCTGCCTGACGTAAGTGTTTGCAGTGGCCACAGTACACCGGTTCGGGTGGAGGCGCCTGATAGTGAGTCAAGTGAAGAGAATCCGGAAGTGTGAACCAGGAGCTGGTCTTTAAGATGGAGTTGGAGGGCAGCTTCACGGATATGATCGTCCTGAACGGTCAAAAGGTAAAGATCGGCTTCTTTAAATAGCTTGGAAGTGTCAATGATATAAGGCACTGAAAAGGTTTTCGACAGGATGCAGGCGGTTTTCTCATTATGTGCAAGGATCTGCAGCACACGGATACCCTTTTTGCTGAAAGCTTTGATCAGGTGAAAGGCCACATTGCCTGATCCCACAACAACCATATTTTGAATACCTTTTTCCAATGCTTGCAAATTTATGCGATTAATTCCAGTCTGGGTCTTTCATTTATAATTTCTGTATAATTTGCTTACTTTAAATTTGAACAAATCAATTTTCGCATTGTTAGGTGTTTACTTTCAACCACAGGAATGGCCCATTATTCCATCAAAGACTTAGAAAGAATATCCGGGGTGAAAGCCCACACTATCAGGATATGGGAAAAACGCTACGGAATTGTTGAACCCAAGCGGACTGACTCCAATATCCGATTCTATTGCGATATGGACGTCAAAAAGCTGATGAACGTGTCGATTTTACTTCATCACGGGTATAAGATCTCCAGGTTAGCCAGCCTTGACCCGCAGGAACTTTCCAAAAAGGTCTTGGAAGTATCGATGATTTCCAACGGTCACGATAGCCAGATTGAAAACCTGGTGGTTGCCATGATTGAGATGGATGAATCCAGATTCGAAAAGATACTGAACATGTCGATCATGAAGGAGGGGTTTGAGAATACAGTTTTTAACGTGCTTTACCCTTTCTTCGAGCGGATTGGAGTACTATGGCAGGCCGGCAGCATCAATCCGGCACACGAGCATTTTATCACCAACCTGGTAAAACAGAAAATTTACGTGGCCATCGACAGTATACCTGTTCCCACAGGAAATGATACGAAAAAAATCCTGCTGTTTCTTCCCGAATGGGAGCTTCATGATCTGGGCCTGTTGGTTTACGATTACCTGGTTAAAAGCCGTGGCTTCAAGGTTATCTATTTAGGCCAGAATGTTCCGGAAGACGACGTTTACTCCGTCACAGATTTTCTTCAACCCGATTATTTCCTGGTGGCTTTTGCCAATGCAGTTGATATGGATAATTTGGAAGCTTATATTAAACGTTTAGCTGCCCGCTATCCTGGGAAGAAGATATTCATTACCGGCCATCAGACAACCGGCCTGACCTGCGCCCTTCCTTCCAATATTACAATCATCAATTCCGCCCTCCAGTTTTCCAGCGAAATCATTCCCGGTTTACAATTAAATAATTAATACCAACTAATCCCTCTTACCGTCTTACCGTCTTCCCTCATTCCCCCTTTGTTAAACAAAATTTCATCTTTTATTTAACAGCTTTTAACATTTAACATTCCCGGTCTTATATACAAGTAATATTTATAATATTGAAAAACAGTATTGTAAATATCACTATTTAGAATAATTGTTAATAAATTGTTAAATAACTTGACAAGATGCTATATTCGTGTTTAACTTTGTATCGTTAAGTTTAAACAAAAAATACTTATCATCATGACCGTATTAGAATTCAATTATAGACTCATCAGCATGCAAAGTTACCTTCAGTACTTTGCCAAAAAGCTGACCATGAATGAAGAAGATGCCAACGACCTGGTTCAGGAAACAAATTACAAAGCACTTTTGTTTCGTGAAAAGTATGTGCATCACACTAATTTCAAGGCCTGGTTGTTTACCATCATGAAGAATATCTTCATCAACAATTACAGGCGGAACAAAAAAGCCAGGACTTTTCTTGATACTACAGACAACCTGCATTACATTCACAAGCAGATCGATGCTTTCCCGGTTTCTCCTGATTCCGAGCTGCAGGTGAAGGAAGTGCGTAAAGCTGTTGATAGTCTGGAGGATGACCATAGGATGCCATTTGAGATGCATACCCAGGGGTTCAAGTATAAAGAAATTGCCGATGAACTTGATATCTCAATAGGAACTGTTAAAAGCCGTATTTTCTTTGGCCGCAAGAAACTCATGGAAAGACTTGAAGGTTATGGAAACTGAAGAGTTTTGAGTTCTGAGTTCTGAGTTATTATTTTTCAAACCACTAACCATTAACCAATAACTTTTAATAAACCTGCCGGACTTCGGCCTTCAGCTGGTCGATGGCTGTCTTTACCGGATTTTGATCCAGCTGTGCCCAACGTTCCAGTAATATCTTTGCCAATTCACCGGCACCGGCGCCCGCATCTGTTTCCGTTGCCGAAGTGTTGATGAGAAGGATAATTTCTTCCTTGGCTGATTTTATCATGGCCCAGCCGGAAGGGGAAACATAGATCTGCTGGGCAACATTGTGTTCAAATTCTTCCCGGATATTCTGTACCAGCATTAACTGAAGGTGGTAAGTGGTCATACCGGGCTGAAGTGCCCTGTTGATGGCCTGGGCCGGCGTAATCCTTTCAAGAAGGAGTATGAGCCTTTCATAAGCCTGTAAACGCAAAGGGAGGGTCGTCTGGCTATTACCGGCTTTTTTGCTCTCTTCCCTTTTCTTTTTTTCATTTTTCAGGTATGCCAGCACGACTAATCTGACAGTGAAAAAAAACACCAGGGAGGGAAGTAAAAATTTGAGGATTTCAAAAGATAATGCTAAGATCATTTTTTTAAGATTTAGTTGCAAAGATAGAGTTTCTTGAGAAGAAGTCAGAAGTCAGAAGTCAGAAGAATAACAGTTTAACGATTTAGCAATTTGGCCCCCATAATTTTTCTATTTTTGTAAATCTCTTAACAAAGCAGAATACACTATGGAACTCCCTGCGCAAAGAATCCTTAATCTATCTGAATCGGAAACACTTGCAATGACACGCCGCTGCCGTGAGCTGGCGGCCGAAGGTGTCGACGTGATCAACCTCAGCATTGGTGAACCTGACTTCAACACACCTGAACATATTAAAGAAGCTGCCATCAAAGCCATTCATGAAAACCGCACGCATTATCCGCCTGTACCGGGTTATCCTGAATTACGCAAGGCCATTTGTCACAAGCTCAAACGGGATAATAACCTCGAATTCACGCCGGAGCAGATCGTTGTATCCACCGGTGCGAAGCACTCCATAGCCAACGCCATGATTAGCCTGGTTAATGCCGGTGAGGAAGTTATTCTGCCTGCGCCTTACTGGGTTTCTTATAAAGAGATGGTCAAACTGGCAAGGGGAACGGCAGTTTTTATTCCTGCCACTGTGAAGACCGATTTTAAAATCACACCGGAGCAGCTGGAAAATGCCATTACACCAAAGACCAAAGTCATCCTTTATAGCAGTCCGTGTAATCCTACAGGTAGTGTTTATTCCCGTGAGGAACTTCATGCCCTGGCCGAAGTCATTGCCCGTCATCCAAATATCTTTGTGATCTCCGATGAGATATACGAGCTGATCAATTTCGACTGCCAGCATGAGAGCATTGCCCAGTTTGACTTTATCCGCGACCAGGTGATCGTGATCAACGGGGTTTCAAAAGGATTTGCCATGACCGGCTGGCGGCTCGGCTACCTGGCAGCGCCAACCTGGATTGCCAAAGCCTGCGATAAACTTCAGGGACAAATGACCTCTGCCACTTGTTCCATCTCACAATATGCGGCTATTGAAGCCATGATGACTGATCCGGAAAAGTCTCCTGACATCAGGGATATGATCTTTACTTTCAGGAAAAGAAGAAACAGAATGCATGAATTGCTTCAAACCATTCCTGGCCTAATCACGAACCTACCTAAAGGAGCTTTTTATTTCTTCCCGGATGTGACGCATTATTTTGGGAAGAGCTATGGTGGAAGAACCATAAATAATGCCTGCGATCTGGCAGATTACCTTTTGGATGTCGGACATGTGGCGCTTGTGCCAGGTGATGCATTCGGAAATCCGGACTGCATCAGAATTTCTTATGCAACATCAATGGAATTGCTGGTTGAAGCAGTTGAGCGTATTAAAAAGTGCCTGGCAGACCTGGCATAATAGCAATTAAGTGCTATCTTTACTTAATAATCATTAAAAATGCCAGGGAGGAATTACCAAAAAGTCTTCGAGCAATTTAGCCATCTCAGGGTGATGGTGGTTGGGGATGTGATGGTTGATGCCTACATTTTCGGTAAAGTAGAGAGAATCTCCCCTGAAGCACCTGTGCCTGTGGTTACTGTCGAAAAACGGGTGAACCATCTCGGCGGGGCGGCCAACGTTGCCCTGAACGTGAAATCGCTGGGCGCCGAACCTGTCCTTTGCTCAGTGGTTGGTAATGACACAAAAGGGAAGGAATTCCGGCAGCTGCTTGCAGAAGCAGAGATTTCCGGCGAAGCTGTCGTGACAAGCAATGAACGGATAACCACCACCAAATTCAGGGTAATCGGCAATAAGACACAGATGCTGAGAGTGGATGATGAAGTCACTGATGATCTGGCTCCCAATGATCAATCGTTGCTCCTGGGAAAGATCAATGAGATCCTTGAAAAATCAACTATCCATGCTATTATCTTCCAGGATTACAATAAGGGTGTCCTTACTGCAGATCTGATCCACGATGTTATAAGAAAGGCCCGGGCACTTCATATTCCTGTGGCTGTTGACCCTAAACGGAAAAACTTTCTTCAATTCAATGGCGCCACTTTATTTAAACCTAACCTGAAGGAACTTCGTGAAGGGCTAAGCAGGGATATCAGGATTGATGACCGGAAGAGCCTTGAAGATGCAGCTGGTTACCTGCATAAGGAGCTTGAGATAACGACTGTGATGGTCACTTTATCGGAACAGGGTGTTTTTATCAGCCGTCAGGAGCCGGATGGAAAAATCGTTCGGCATATTATCCCTGCTCATCTGAGGAATATTTCCGATGTTTCCGGTGCCGGAGATACGGTGATCAGTTTGGCAGCCCTTGGCTTGGCCTGTGGTCTCGATCCTGCAGAGATTGCCGCCCTGGCTAACCTGGCCGGCGGACTTGTTTGTGAAGAGGTTGGGGTTGTCCCGGTAAACCGTGAAAAATTGCTTATTGAATCACTTACCTTGCTTTAACCGGACAAGGTTTATCATCCCCGGTCCTCTTTCTTAAAACTTTTCATTAAGTTTGCAGCCAGAAAAAATAAAACCAGGCAGTTTCCGTTACTAGAACTATTAATCCAACATGCATTGAGAAAGGTTTTTTTTGTTTTCACTGTTTTTATTTTCCTCATACAGGTAACCGGATCTTATTGCCAGAGCAGCAAGCTGCTTAATCTGCCCAAGTATGATTATACTCCTTACCACTTTGGATTTACATTGGGGCTAAACCAGATGCTGTTCACAGTCAGGCCCGCTTCCGATTTGAATACACGGGTTTATACTAGTCTTCAGACCCCTGAACTGGCTGTCGATTCCTCCAGGCTCCTGGCAGTCAATTCATCACCTACTTTTGGATTTAATATTGGTATCGTTGGCGATATGCGATTGGGAAGACAGTTCAACCTGCGTTTTGTACCTGCCCTTTCCTTTGGCGAAAGATATATCAACTATTCAATCCTTGGATACGAAAATAACGGCAGCACAACCCTGATCGATGTCAAGAAAAATGTAGGGTCGGTATTTATCGATTTTCCACTTCTGTTTAAATATAAATCCAAGAGGCACAACAACATATTGGCTTATCTTACCGCCGGTGGCCAATATAGCCTCGATATCGCATCAAATGCACGCAAACGGGACCAGGGCCAGCAGATCGTGGTCAAGCTCAATAAACATGATTTCTATGCGTTGGTAGGGGTGGGATTCGATTTCTACAACCCCTGGTTCAAGCTGGGTGTCGAGCTGAAAATGGCTTACGGGCTTTTTGATATGCTCAAAAGGGACAATACCATTTATACATTGGGGATTGAAAAGCTGGACTCAAAAATATTCCAGCTTTGTTTTACCTTTGAATAAAAGAATCCAAAACTTTTTATCTATGGAATTCTCTCCTAACCCCGACCTTTTCCAGATCATCAATAAGAAAGGCCAGTTGAAGCAGTTGGTTTACCGCAATACCCTCGACTCGATCAATCTCATAAAAAAAGTTATCACCGACCTGCGGAAAGAATATCAGAAAAAATATTCTTTGGATCCCCAGGCTATTCCATTCATACAGCAGGACCGGGGTGAGTTTGAAGTGCACCTGCAATTTGCCGGGGACATCCTGATTTTCACCATGCATACCAATGTTTTTGAATTCTCACGCTACCACGAAGTGATGTCGACTTCCTATATCCGTGAAGATAAAAACCGGTCCTATTGCGGTATCATCAATATATACAACTTCCTGGCCGATTCATATAAATATAACCGCGTGAATGATATCGGTTACCTGATCGGCAGGGTTTTTATCAATAAAGACAAGTGTTATTTCATAGAAGGAAAGCGGGAAGTAGGGTTGCTTTACAATAATTTCGGCCAGGAAATCCTTGATGAAAAAGCAGCCAGGCAGATCGTGGAGTCAGCCATCCAGTACACCATCAATTTTGATTTATTGACACCTCCTTATGATTCCCTGAAAGAGATCTCTTTAGAGGAGATGCAATCCATGGCCGACAGCTATAAGTTAAAAACCGGCAAGCGATTAGGATTCAGGTTCCAGGCGGATAAAGCAGAAGAGTAGGCAGTTGACAGTTGACAGTTCGCAGTTCGCAGTTCGCAGTTCGCAGTTCGCAATTCGCAGCAGATTCACCTGTAGGGTTCACCGGCCGGTGAACCCTACAACCACATTTTGACAACATAATGACCACTTCATGACCACTTAATGACAACTTTATGACTACTCAATGACTACTTTATGACCACTTCCCATAGCACGATACAAAAATTTCATCAATGGCATTGCAGGATAAAAAAATTATCCTACTTTTGCACCCTCATTTTGGCCCGTTCGTCTAGTTGGTTAGGACGCCAGGTTTTCATCCTGGAAATCAGGGGTTCGAGTCCCCTACGGGCTACGTAAGCCGGTAAATAGCCGGCTTTTTTTATTTTTATATATTAAAGTTTGGATTGGCAAAAGAGAAGTAAGACTGTAAGACGTTAGGACTGTAAGATGGTAAGATGGTTCGGATGCCAGGTTTTTATGTTGTAGGAAATATGCAGAATTTGTAATAAGAGGGTATCCCGCCAGGAATTAACGAAAATAGCCCTCCCGGTTCACAGTTTAATAGAAAGTTCGAGATGTCCGCCTAAACCAAGTTCCACAATTTTCTTAAGTGTCGAAAAACGGACTTCTTTAATATTGTTCTCGATTTTTGAAATATAGGATTTTGAGGTTCCGACTTTATCAGCAAGTTCAGCTTGCGTCAAACCTTTTTCGCGACGTGCCTGGAGGATTAAAAAACCGATTTTAAAGTTTTCATATCCTGCTTCGAGCTCGTCACGCTTTTTTGTTCCACGTTTACCGTAGTGCTTTTCTTTAAATTCGTCAAGTGTTGTGATATTACTCTTTTTCATTTTCATATTCTCGTTTGATTTTTAGTGCTTTGTCAATTTCCGCTTTCGGTATTTTTGAGTTTTAACCACGGTGCAAAGATACACAATGTTGTCCGAAAGTGCAACATTTTATGGAAAAAATAATTCAGTAATTGGTGGTCAGCAGTCAGCGGTCGGCGATTTGCAAAACTCCCAATCCCATTAGGGACGACAGTATGGTAGCAGGAAAATAGCGATAAACCTTGAAAATCCCAACAGGGACGACAGAACGCATTGATTTAATAATATCAACCATTGATAAATTTCTTCATATTGCATATCTTTGTAAGAAAAAAGCCATGGCAATTAAGAGGTCATACACTGCCGTTATTGAAAAGACAAAAGACGGATGGTATGTCGGACAGATTCAGGAACACCCGGAAGCCCTGACACAGGGCAAAACTATTGAAGAATTGGAAGCAAACCTCTCCGATGCACTCAAAGAAGTCCTTGAAATGAAGATTTGCACTCAGCTTGAAATTCCAAGGATAAAATAACAAGAGTAAACCTTCTGTAGGGTTAACCGGCCGGTTAACCCTACAATTACGGATAACCCTACAACTAAGGTCAGCCGATTACTCAGCAATTTTCAAAAACTTCGCAGAGCCTGATATTCCTTCTTCACTTATGATCCGCAATAAATACACCCCATCACTGAGATCGGAAATATCAATCCGGTAAGGAAATGATGAAATATTTCCGAATGCTTTTATTTCCCTTCCATAAAGATCTACAATCGATATTCTAGCTGCCGACTGGGAACTGCGAACTGGGAACTGCCTACTGTCAACTGTCAACTGCCGGCTGGCCGGATTCGGGTATACAGTTACATTGAAATCTGAAAAGCCCAATTCCTCCACCCGTGTCAGGCAATCGAGAGCCGCTTCCAGAATTTCATCCTTTCCCTGCCTGATGCCGGCGATTGTCGGTGAAACGATCGTATCAATTTTTACCCCGTTGCGCTGTTGCTGGTAACCGTCGGCATAATACCAGCCAAGTGAAGTGAAACTCGTAGATATACTACCTGGCAGAGTCAAATCACTTGTGTTACCGTCAGCGCCGGCTGTTTGCGTTCCTATTACTTTAGAATCAGGATGATAACTGAGATACTGGCAGGTATATTCTGCCGAACTTTGTGTTTCCTGGTTCACAAGAATGTACACATTGCCATCATAAGGGTCTGGATTTGACCAGGTGCCTATATTATAGTAATCATTTTGCGGGTAGTACCATCCGGGCAAATAATAATAATTATATGGCGACGGTAACCAGGTTAATGCCGGTTCATAATAGATAGCACTTATAATTGGCCCGGGAAAGAAGAGTGGTGCAAAATCTGCCAGCCATGCATATGGGTAATTTCGAATGTCAAAAATGATAACAGGCGCATCTTTTAGCAAATCATACATAGCAGGCACTTCTTCAGGCATCAGCCATCCCAGGTTCACATAACCATAACCACAATCTGTTATGAAATATGAAGAAGTTAATCCATTATCCTCCTTCCAGCCAAACCAGTAACCTAAAGAAAGCGATCTTAAGGCATAGGCCATATAGGTATTGTTATTGCTATCCAGCAAGGACAGGTCAAGAGTCGAATTATTTCCTCCCAGCATCATTTTATAATAAATATCCCTGTATAATGCGGCTGGGGTGGATGCAGGTACAAAAAGAGATAATGAATCTTCGATTTCCCGGATTGGTATCCCCTTCAATCCAATCAGGATGTCTCCTTTTGATACCCCTGCAATGCCTTCCACCTTTGTTACAACACACAATGTATCAACCCTTGTAAAATAGATTTTCGGAAGGAAATTTCCTCCCCAGAAATAAGCTGATAAAACAGTACTGCTTGTGAATCCATGCGAGTCATTAATCATGGTGACAAGTTTCAGGAAGGTTTTGTGAAAATCCGGGACGGTACTAGCTTGCCGTATCAGGGGTATAAACTCATGCAGGGTGCTGTCCCATGGCTGGTCCATGATATTCCTGTTTGGAGAAAAATAGTTGATCACATTCCAGTAATAAAACATTGTTGTCAAGCGATTCGCTTCATTTGTATAAGTAATTGTCATGGATAAGGGATCATCCCTGAAATCAATGTAACTGTAATAACCTGGAGTTAAATAATCGTTGAACTTCACAAAACAGGTTGATGTATCGGAGTAGATGTAGGTTGAAAAAGTTTCCAGAAAATCCATTACCGGTTGTGAAAAGACAGGATCATCAATCCAGGAATTATCAAAATTAAAGTTGGTATCGGGTTCAGGCCATTGATTTACCGGATAGGAATTATTACCCACTTTGTTAAACATATTGATGAGCGCATCATTGAATTCTTCATTATTGTTTGCTGCCAGCACTTCATTAACGGTCGTATTCAGAAGCGTATCCCATTTGAGATCGCATTTATGCTGGCTGAAGTACTTGAAGTACCCCCATGTTTTGCACAGGCGGTAAAGGCGTCCGTCGGTATCGTCGGGGATTTGGGCAACAGATTGGTTGATAGAAATTGTTGCCAGGAACAGGATAATGGTTGCGATTAATATTTTCATGATTTGGGATTTTTTCACCACGGATTACACTGATTTACACAGATTAAGCACAGATTATTTATCGCTGATTTTCAGGAACTTCACTGACCCAACATTTCCAGAATCATCATTCATCTTCAAAATAAAAACCCCATTCGTTAGATCGGAAATGTCTATCTGGTAAGGGAATAAGGAAATGTTTACGAATTCTTTTATTTCCCGTCCATACAAATCAGCAATCGATAATCTGACCGCCGACCGCCGACCGCAGACCGCCGACCGCCGACCGCTGACTGCTGACTGCCGACTGTCAACCGTCAACAGCCGGCTGGCAGGATTGGGGTAAACACTTATAAGTCCTCCTGAAGTGCTCAACGGCTCGTCTTCTATTCCAACCAATCCTCCTGTAGAGTTCTGCTTGTAGTAAATTTCATAGTTAAAGTCCCGGTAATCTTGCCAGATTACATGTAAAACCGGGCCGGAAACAGCAATAAATGGTCGTTCTGATGAAAAGGAGAAATTGTTTAACTGCATCTCTCCCGCCCATGTTGCTCCACCATCTAAAGACCAATTATAATATATGTCATTGACTCCACCGCGTGTATCCTGCCAGACTATATGCAAGACCGAGTTTGAAAAGACCAGATTAGGGAAAAAAGAACCAGCTGGATTATTCGTTACCTGGATATCTTCCCCCCAGTTTTCACCTCCATCAATTGAACACTTAAAATAAATGTCGTTGAAGGTGCTTCTGTAATCTTCCCATACTATATCCACATTTGATCCTGAAGCGGATATACATGGAAATCGGGAAAGACTTTGATCATAGGTCAACCGAGTTTCAGGTTCCCAGGTCGTACCATTATCAGAGGATTTCCTGTAATATATCTCAAGGTTCCAGTCACGATTATCATTCCATGCAACATACACATCCGTTTGAGAAACGGATAGAGAGACATTGTACGCATCGGGTGAATTTGGTGATAGCCAGGTTTCATCACTCCAGTTTAGTCCTGCATCGGTTGAGTATTTATATAATATCTTCCAGGTCTGCTCGTCCATATCCTTACTAACCCAGGCAACATGAACATAAGAGCCATTGGAAGCAATCGCGGACCAGTAAGAGATCTGCTGGTCTTCGGTTAACCTTATAATTTCACCCCAATCTTCACCTCCGTTCATCGACCGGATAAAACAAATCTCCCAGTTTCCATCAATAAATTCCTCCCAGATGACATACACTAACGATCCGTAAACCGAAACCGACGGATACTGTGAAAACTCCTCAGTGTATGTTAGCCGGATTTCCCCATCCCAATTATATCCACTGTCGGTAGAACGCTTGTAAAAAATCTCCCAGTTATTTTCCGTTTTTTCATACCAGACGACATGTACGGTATCTCCGTTAGTTGCGATACAATGACTTTTGCCAAAATAAAGAAACGATGTGTCGCTGGTTTCAGAGAGCCTGACATCATCTTCCCACTGAGCTTGGGCAAAGCATACCGTCAGCAAAAAAGCAAAAATTAAGAGTAGTCTTTTCATTGGAGTTGGGATTTGGTTAATTAATCACAGAGTAGTAAATATAAGGGTTTTTCGTGGTAAAGTCAAGCTCATTGAGCGAACGGTGCAGTTTATTGAATGAAAGGTGGTTGAGGGAGGGGGAGCGGCAGTTGAACATTTGGCAATTGGACAGTTGGCAGTAGGATCACCTGTAGGGTTAACCGGCCGGTTAACCCTACAACTACGGTTAACCGATCACTCATCAATTTTCAAAAACTTCGCCGAGCCTGATTTTCCTTCTTCACTCTCAACCCGCAAAATATACAACCCATCCCAGAGATCGGAAATATCTATCCGGTAAGGAAATGAGGAAATATATTCAAATTCTTTTATTTCACGTCCATATAAATCAACTATCGATAATCTGACCGCCGACCGCTGACCGCTGACTGCTGACTGCTGACTGCTGACTGTTAACTGCCGACTTGCCGGATTCGGGTAAACATATATCGGACCTGCCGAACTATTCATCAACACCTCTTCTATTCCAACATTCAAATTCCCGGTTGGATCACGCTTGTAATAGATTTCATAGTTGCCGTCACGGAAATCAGTCCAGGTCACGTTTACCTGGGTGCCGGACACCGAAACGAAAGGATAAAAGGAATCTGCAGGGTCATAAGTAAGCCGTGTATCTGGTTCCCAGGAATCTCCTCCATCAAAAGAATATTTGTAATATATTTCAAGAAGATTTCCAATACGATTATCCTGCCAGACAATAAATATTCCATCACCACATACCGCTAAGTTTGGAAATTCTGAATTACCGGCGTAATTGGTCAGGCGGGTATCTTCTCCCCATGTTAATCCTCCATCTGAAGAATGCTTAAAATAGATCTCGGTGAAATAATACCCAAAATCCCAATCCCGGCCGTCCACCCAGACAATATAGACATCTGATTCGTAAGCTGCTATATCAGGTACCCAGGAATCGTAATCAGCAATTGTAAGCCTGGTTTCTTCGTCCCATGTCTCCCCCTCATCCTCTGAGCGCGAATAATAAATTTCCTTGTTCATGTCCCGGTTATCATTCCACACGACATGCACAATTGGTCCCACAGCACATACAGAAGGATTGCCCGATACCGCCTGATCTTCAGTGAGACGGATGGCAGGTTCCCAGGTCAGGCCACCATCAGTAGAGCGTTGGAAGAATATTTCCCACCACCCCTCGCTTTCATCATAATATACTAAATATATATTCGATCCTGAAGAAGTTATGGAAGGCCCCTGGGTAAGTCCTGGAGTATCGGTCAGCCTGAAATCTTCTCCCCAGCTATCGCCACCATCTTCAGAACATTTATAATAGATTTCATAGTTTAAATCACCATCATCATTCCATACAACATGCACTGTTGATCCGGAAACAGTTATGGCAGCATTTTGAGAATTAAATGGCCTGTTGGTGAGTCGGACATCATTTCCCCAGGTTTGCTCCCCGTCAACAGACCGTTTATAGTATATCTCATAGTTCCCGTCACGGTCATCAGACCAGACCATGTGCACCGTATCACCGGAAGATGCCAGGCCACGCTTGCTGTAGTTTGTGGAGGTGAAGGGATCGTCCGTAAGCCTGAAATCAGCTTCCCACTGGGCGAAGCAGTATTGTGATATAAAGCAGGAAACGAGGAAAATGAATAACTTTTTCATGGATGCTGGATTTAATTGATAGATTTATGTACCATGCTGGCATTTATTACGGAGCTGAGCTTTTTGTGAACTTTACAATACCTATTATGCCTTTCTTATTATAAACTTTCAGTAAATAAATCCCTGGTCGGAGTTCGGAAATATCAGCCTGGTAAGGGAATGATGAAATGTCGCCGAATTCTTTCATTTCACGCCCATATAAATCAACAATCGTTATTCTGACTGCCAACTGCCGACTGCCGACTGTCAACTGCCGCCTTGCAGGGTTCGGAAAAACCGTGATGCATTTTTCACTCTTGACAATTGCCATGTCATCAATTCCGACCACCAGGTTTCCTGTCGGGTCCCGCTTATAGTAGATTTCATAGTTTCCATCCCGGGAATCATACCACATCACGTTCAGCTGCGAACCTGAAACAGCTATAAAAGGCCTGTAAGATCCCGCCGCATCTTCAGTCAGCCTGGTATCAGGCCCCCAGGTATCGCCGCTATCATATGAGCATTTATAATAGATCTCACGGTTTCCATCGCGGGTTTCTTCCCAAAAAACGAACAAATGATCTTCTGAAACAGCTAAATTTGGAAACCAGGATTGATTCGGATCATTCGTCAGGCGAATGTTTTCTCCCCAGGTCAGGCCATTGTCCGTTGATTTCATGAAATAGATCTCCGCATTCTGGTCACGATGATCCTGCCAGACCAGGTAAACATTGGAACCCGAGGCGGCAATCGAAGGCCTGGTTGAGACCAGGCTATCAAAAGAGAGCCTCGTATCTTCGCCCCAGGTTATTCCCCAGTCCGTGGACCGCTTGTAATAGATTTCGAGCTTGTCATTATCACGCTCATCCCGCCAGGCAACATGTACTATCGAATCCACCGCACACACTGACGGAGTAACAGACCATGCCGGATCAACTGTCAGCCTCACATCGGATTCCCAGGTCAATCCCATGTCTGTCGAGCGCTTGTACATGATCTCACCCCAATTGAAGTGATAATCGTCGTAAACCAGGTGCGTAACTGAATCGGAAACTGCCATGCAAGGCATATAGGTCTCACCGAAATTGTATGTCATTTGAGTTATTTTCCCCCATGAACTGCCTCCGTCCGGGGAGCGGATGTAAAATAATTCGATATACCATGGGGGGCCGACGTTAGTGCCAACCATCCAGGCAACCTGGACAATGGACCGACTGGCTGCTACTGAAGGGTACATCACTATGTCTGCCTGGTTTGTCAGCCTCACATCGCTTTCCCAGGTCAATCCTCCATCAAGGGAGCGTTTATAATAGACTTCAGGATGGCTATTGCATTCATCATTCCACACAACATGGATAGTATCTCCACAGACAGCGATGGCATGCTGGGTAGACCAGCATAATGTAGAAGCGTTCGTATCGCTCGTCAGCCTAAAATCTGGTTCCCACTGAGCCTGGGATAATTGCGCTGCAAAAAGGGCTAAAGCGAATAAAAATAGCTTTTTCATAAAAGGTAAGGTTTGGTTAACTTGAAAATAAACCCTTTAAAGGTAGGTATTTTATTAAGCAGAAACAAGTCTAATGAGCGAACGGTGCAGTTTATTGAATGAAAGGTGGTTGAAGGAGGGGGAACGGCAGTTGAACAGTTGGCAATTGGACAGTTGGCAGTAGGATCACCTGTAGGGTTAACCGGCCGGTTAACCCTACAACTACGGTTAACCCTACAACTACGGTTAACCGATTACTCTGCAATTTTCAGAAACTTCGCCGAGCCAGATTTCCCTTCTTCATTTATAATGTGCAAAATATACAATCCGTTCCTGAGATCGGAAATATCCAGCTGGCATGGAATTGAGGAAATATTTTCATGATATGAATTTTAAATCTTTACTCTTAAATTACCTGGCAATTAAAGGCTTGAAGATACGAAAACATCTGTTGCCTTTGCTGCTTGTATTTAAAAAAACGTGATAAACAGCAAAGGCTGATCCTTTCAGATCAACCCTTGCTTTCTGAATTGATTATAATTATTCGACTTTGGCTATCTTAACGAACTTTTGGAGTGTTCCCTGGGTTATTACGGCAACGTATACCCCGTTTTCCAGGTTATCACCGGCTGTTATAATTTCATCTGGTGATAATGATTGATATTCCTGCACCAATCTGCCTGATATATCAAATAACTGGAGGGTTACCAATTCTTTGCTTGCTGTCTGCAACCTGAAGTTGAAAGTTGAATTGGATGGGTTCGGGTAAACAGTTAATTCTTCGGTGACGTCAGAATCATTTATATCTGCTTCAGTGGATCTGTAACTTGAAGAAGAAATTGAAGCCTTCAGGGTGTAGCAGTTAACTGGATCATAAGTATCACTTGTTAAGCCACCGACCCAGATGTAATATGTTCCGCTTTTAGTAGTGTTATATATGATGGATTCTGGCGTTGTACCTGTGCTCGATGAGCTGCCGATCAGTATCCCACTGGATTTGTACAATCTAATATTATAATCCGCAGGCAGGTCGGTAAGTGTGATGTTAATGTTTTTGGCAATATTGGTCGTACTAAAAGAAAACCAGTCATTATCGCCATTTGATCCAATAAGTGCTGTGATATACGTATTTACTGGTATTGGCGACGCTGTTGCCATGCTTCCATTCGGCTCATAATTATCAGGACATCCACCCGGAGTCAAAAATTCGTAAGAATACGAGTAATTGCTGAAGCAACCGGTTCTTACCTGGAACTCATAGGCCGTAATAGGAGCCAGGCCGCTGATTGTCAGATTTGTTCCATTTACTATTTCTGAATCAATCCATTCGGTAGCAATTTCCCGGTAACGGACATAATAACCCGATGTATCAGTAACCGCATTCCAGTTCAGATCTGCCGACGATTCAGTAATATTTGTTGCAGCAAGGCCGTCAGGAACAGGACAATTATCTCCACCTGAAGGATTCAACTTCTGAACGAACATATCCCGTACACCCAAATTGGTCATTTCCATAAAGCCATTTCCTGTTGGATTAAAATCTGCAGTTTCCTCAAAACTCCCAACATTAAATATATTGCCTGAGGCGTCCAATGCCAGTGACATGCTATAATCCCAGCCTGGGCCTCCGGTTTGGGTCACCCATAAGAGATTTCCGTCGGTATCTGACTTGAAGACAAAGCTGTCATCATGGCCATTAGCCGTTAAATAGCATGTGTCTGCACCGGGATCAAAATCAGTTGTAGAATAGAAGTAACCGGAAACATAGAAATTTCCTTCCCCGTCAATAATAATGTCTCCGGCACTATCATATGATGCTCCTCCAATTTGTTCAGCCCAAACGAAGTTTCCTGAGAGGTCAAGTTTGAGCACATATGCATCATTCCCCCCGAAAGAGGTCATAGTATAGGTTCCTGTCCCCGGATTAAAATCAACCGTACCATAAAAATGTCCCGTAGCATATAGGTATCCTGAAGGATCAAGTGCTATTGAATAACTGAGATCCTGTTCAGATCCGCCGATTTGTTTTGCCCAGATGAAGTCCCCATTTCCGGCCAGCTTCAATACAAAGGCATCATAATCTCCGTAAGATGTCAGATTATATTTTAATCTTTTATCAGGGTTAAAATCAACGGTGCCCTTGAAATAACCACTGGCGTAAATATTTCCGCTGACATCGGTTGCCATGGAATAAGCAATTTTGGTTTCTGTGCCGATTATTTGTTTTGCCCAGATAAAATTGCCGTTTGCATCCAGTTTCTGAATAAATACATCATAACTAGTGCAAGTCAAATTATAAGTGCCAAGACCCGGGTCAAAATCGACTCTTCCATAAAAGTAACCTGACGTGATCACATTCTGGCTGCTATCCACTGCAATGGAGAAGCCGTATGCATGGCCCACATCGCCTGAACCCATTTGCTTAGCCCATATCAGGTCTCCATCCGGCTCGATTTTAAGGACCATGGTAGTCAACCTGTTCTGTGTTAGAAAATATTCTCCGTCCCCGGGATCGGCGTCAATTGTACCCCAGAAGTAGCCGGTCATGTAAATATTCCCATCAGCACCAATGACAACTTCTGAGCCCCTGTCACTATGTATATCGCCCATACTGGCCGCCCAGAGCAAGTTTCCATTAACATCAAGTTTTTGTATGAAAATATCATCCCAACCGTTAGATGTGAGGTTAAAC